>JADHEF010000056.1_pt1 | contig 136768 bp, 95 predicted proteins | sample 8952391 | NCBI WGS metagenome assembly JADHEF01 (sample SAMN16124439, study PRJNA663245) | bioreactor sludge metagenome | isolation source: sludge (nitrite) | place: India:Bengaluru | collected 2019-02-28 | reverse complement strand
TTAAAAGCAGGTAAAACTTTCAAACTAAAACTAAAAGTATACAGACCAATAAAACAAAAATAAACACAAAAATTTAAACAATTTATTAAAAAGCTCTTAAATTCATTTTTGCCTTTTAAGAGTTTTTTATTTTTTATTTTTTTATATATTTAATAAATTTTAAATAAATTAATGATTTAAAAGAAGATATATAAAAAAATAAAAGAATAATATTAATTAAAAAAATATTTTTATATTAAATTTTTAATTTAAAGATTTTATTATTTTATTTTTTATTACTTAATCAGCTAATTTTACTATTTTTTTATTAATATTTAAATAGTTTAAAAAACATATAAATATCACTCTAAAATTTAGTATCTAATTAAAAAATATTTATCAAGGGAAATTAGATAATTTTCATGTTTTTCTAGGGTTACTAAATATTTATTGATTTAAGTATTCATATTTAAATTAACTTAAATCTTTTTAGTGTTTTTTAATATTCTAGAATTAGAAAATTTTTTATATTCTTTTCTAAATATTTTATTAAATTTATTATTATAGAATCTTTAAATATTATAAAATTTTTAATTATTATGGATTTTTTATAATAATATTTATTATTATAATAAATATATAAGGTATTTAATCTGTTTTAATTATATTAACTATTTATAATAATATTTTTAATTAGTTATTAGATAATTAGAGGCGGATTTAGTATTATGGCTGTTTAAGTTTTCAAATATGACTTTGTAAATTTAAACTTTATGGACCATAATTGTGGGGCTTAATCTGTTAGATGAAAATTTAATAGATACAAAAGTGAGGTAATATTATTAGTAATTTTTCAAAATCAAAATATGCTAAAATATTTTTATTATTTAGTATTTTAGTTTTTTTAACAATGGGTTTTAGTTTTGCTAATGAAATAAATAGTAATGAATCAAGTGATGATTCAAGTAATGTTTTAGAAATAAATAGCTTATCAGATGAAATTTTAGCTACTGATGGATCAGTTGATGATAGTTTGGAGTCTATTGATGCATCTGATGATATTTCGGATGGTTCTGATTCATTTGATGATAGTCATGACTATTTGGATGATGGTTCTGATTGGTCTGATGATGGTTCTGATTATTTGGATGATGGTTCTGATTGGTCTGATGATGGTTTAGATTATTTGGATGATGGTTCTGATGATGAATCTAACTTTTATGCTTTATCAGATGAAATTTTAGCTACTGATGAATTAGCTGAAACTAGTTCAAATAGTATTTCTGATAACGATTCTAGTAATGGATCTGTTTCAAGTAATTCTAATGATAGTTCTTCAGATTCTTCTAAAATGCTTAAAACTTCAACCAATGTTGTTAAATATCCAACAACTCTTTCTCAAAGTAGTGTATTAGCTGCTTCAAAATCAGTTTATAATTATATTAATAAATATAAAAAGTTACCAAATTATGTAACTATAGCTGGTTACAAATATTCTATGAGTGAATATATGTATATTTTAAGTAAGACCATTACTTACAAATATAATAAAATCACATCAAGTATAAAAGTAAAATATGATGTTAAAAATCCATCTAAACCATCTGGAAACAGCATAAAAGGAACAATTTCTTCTAAAACTTATTATTCTTATGCAAAGAATATAGTAAATTATATAGAAAAAAATAATCGTGCTCCAAATTTTGTTACATCTTCTCTTGGTAAAATACAGTATCAAACAGCTATTTTTGGACTTAACAAAGTTTTAAATTATATTTATGCTAGGGGTAAACTACCAACAACATTAACAATAAGTGTTGGATCTTCTAGTAGCTTAAATAAAAATTTGCCTGTTTATAATAGAAATTCATCTAGTTTAGCTTCTTCAAACACTCAAGCTGCTGGATCTTCTTCTGTTGGATCAACAAGTAAACCAACTAAACTTTCCCAATCAGCAATATTTCAAGCTTCTAGAACTGTTAAAAGTTATGTAATCCAATATGGTAAACTACCAAATTATATAACTATTTCTGGATATAAATTTTCAATTCCAGAATATACTTATTTAGTTTCAAAAGCTATTGTTTATAAATATTTAAAAAAGAGTAATTCAATCACTATTAAATGGAATGTTAAAAATCCATCTAGTCCTTCAGGAGTTACTATTAAAAAAACATTCTCTAAAGCTAAATATTATGATTTAGCTAAAAGAACATTTAAATATATTGATAGTAATAACAAAATACCTAATTATGTGAGTTCATCTTATGGTAAAATTCAATATCAAACATCTGTATATGGTTTTGCAAGAATAGGTGATTATATATCTAGGTATAGTAAAATACCAACTTCTCTTTCATTATCTATTTCAAAAAGCAGTTCTTTAAATAAATATATTCCAAAGTATTCAAGAGATTCAGTAAGTAGTAATGTTTCTTATAATTTGTCTGCAAGTAAAAATGCTATTTGGGTTCATTCTGGAGACATGAAGAATGTTGATTTAGATTTACTTGCTAAATATGGAATAGGAAATATATTTATTCATGAAGATATATTTAAAAATCCAACAACAGCTATCAGTTGGATTAAAACCGCTAGTTCAAAAGGTTTTAAGGTTCATATTTGGTTTACTACATTTTATAATGCTACAAGTAAAGTTTGGACTAATCCTATAATTGCTTCTAAAAAAGCTCTTAACCAAGCTTATTTTGATAAAGTTATATCTAGGGCTAAATATTATGCCGGTATTGCAGGTGTAGCTGGAATCCACTTGGATTATTTAAGATATCCAGGAAGTAGCTCTAATAAAGCTTCTATCTTTAGCTATGATAATGGTAAAAATGGTGCAGATGCTATAACTGAGTTTGTAAGACAGCTTTCAGTTGCAGTTAAAAATATAAATCCTAAAATTATTCTATCTGGTGCATTAATGCCTGAAAAATCTGATGCTGCTATTTACTATGGTCAAGATGCTCCAAGACTAGGTAAATATTTAGATATTTTAGTACCAATGCTTTATGAAGGAAACTATGGTAAGGATAATGCATGGATTCAATCAACTACTAAATGGTATATAGATAATTCTGGTGGTGCTGAAGTTTGGGGAGGATTATATGCTTATCATTCTGATGAAGATTTATCTAGACTTTCAGTTTCAGAATTAACTGCTGATTGTAAATCTGTTTTAGCTGGTGGAGGAAACGGTATAGTAATATTTAGATGGGGAATAGCTAATTTATTTAATCTTTTAGGTATTAAATAAACTATCTTTATCTGAATATTTTTTTACTTTTTTTACTTTTTTTACTTTTTTTAATTTTTTTACTTTTTTTTCTAATTTTCAATAGTCTCTGAATTTTTAATCTTTTATATATACTCTTAATTAGATATAAATAAAAATTTATGTTGATAATCGGAAAAATTTATATGGTAGAAATACCATAATATTATGGTAGAAATACCATAACTAATAAATGATAAAATGAACTCTAATTCTATTGAAATTTTAAAATATGTTTTGTCGAAGGATAGTGAAGATTTAACTATTAGGAATATCGCTAATGGATTAAATAAAGATTATAAAAATACTTATGATATTATAAAAAAGTTATCTAAAGCTAAAATTCTCAAAACAAAGAAAATAGGATCATCCAATATTGTAAAAGCTATAAAAAATCCAAATCCTCAATTTTTTTCTGCGGAATATAAAAGAAGAGAAGAGATTTTAAAAAATAAAAATATGAATAATATTTTTAATATTTTAAAAAGGACATATTTTCCGAAGATAGTATTATTATTTGGATCTTATGCAAAAAATACTTACAATAAACATTCAGATATAGATTTAATAATTATATGTGATGAAAAATATCAAAATAATATTGAAAGAAAACTTAATATTTTCCCATTTGATATTCATCCAATTTTTTTAAGTTTTGAAGAATTCGTCGATTTAGCATCCCAAAAAGAATTTACAGTAATAAGTGAAGCATTAAAACAAAATATAATTTTATATGGGATTGAAGATTATTATCAATTATTATCAAGCATTAATGAAAAATAAACAACAGGAGGTAATTTTCTTTGATTCCAGAAAAAAATATTAAAAAAGCAGAAAATAATGTCAGACAATATTTAAATGACGGATTACTCAAGAAAACTAAAACTAGTGAATCAATCATAGAAACTTATTTATCAAGATCACAGGAAAGTTTAGAACTTGCAGAAAGTATCTATAAAAATAATGAATCAGATTTGTGGGTTTTAGTGATTTCTTATTATTCTATGTTTTATATGGCTAATGCAGTATTATTAAAATATGGGTATAAAGTTGGGGATAAAATAGCCCATAAAATTACAAGTGATTCGTTGATAGTTTTTGTTAAAGATAAACTTAAAAATAAATTAATAGAAGATTATGAACAAGCAAAAAATGAAACATTTGATTTAATAAATATTGATGAATCAGAATTATTGGCTAATGAAACTATTGAATCATTTGAGTTTGAAAGAAACAAAAGATCTATGTTTCAATATAATTTAGGAAAGAATCTAACACATTCTAAAGCAAAAACCTCTCTTAATAGAGCTGAAGAATTTTTCTCACAATTTTTATTTTTATTAGAATCATAAGAAATTCTTTAAATTTCTACTTCCAAAACTTTATTTCTCCAAATATTAGTTTAGTGAGTAAAATCTCTTTTAATTGGATTAAATTTTCCTTTCTAAGTTATTTTTATATATTTTTTCAAAAAAGGTTTTATTATTAAATTAAACTTATCAAAAACTTCAATATTTGGATATAAGACTTCTATCTTCTTTATATCTATTTCCATTTTCATCAGGAAAATTAAAATCTACAAACCATTCTTTATAAATTAACTGAAATTGTTCTTCTAAATTTTTATTATTATATTCTAATCTTTTATTTTATATTCTAAATTTTTATTATTATATTCTAATCTTTTATTTTATATTCTAAATTTTTATTTTTATTTAAGATATATTTATTTTAAATATTTTAAAAAATTCTTTTTTCACTATTTTTGAGGGTAATATTTATTAATAATGCCAAATATAGGTATAAATATTAATTATAATGAGAAATAAAGATTATTTCTATTTCAAATAAAGATTTTTAAATCAGCTATATTGTTTCTAATAATATTAGTTAAGTGTTAAATATTTCGGAATGGTTAATATTTTGAGATTGTTATTATAATTAAAAATAAACATATTGTTTGAAATTTAATAGCTAATTGTCTTTCATTTTAATATATGAGGTATCTAAATTTAATTTATTTAATTATAATATGTTTTAAATATATTTTATTTAATTATATATGTTTTAAATATATTTTATTTTATTATAAAATATGTAAATATAATTTATTTTAAAATATATATCTTAAATTTAATTTATTTAATCATATTTATATTCTGATGAAGATTTATAGCTAGTAGGCGGTATAAATATTTTTGGTATGAAATTTAATAGTGATAATGATAATAATTATAAAAATGTAGATATTAATACTCATGATTTTTCTTCAAAGAGTATTAGTATTAACGATAATAATATTAAGAATACTAATATTAAAGATAATAATATTAAGGATACTAATATTAAAGATAACAATATTAAGGATACTAATATTAAAGATAAAATTTTTAAATTAGCTAATATAGATAATAATTTAAATAGATTTGTATTAATACTATTTTTGACTTTAACTCTTTTTTTATCCTTCAGCGTTGTAGCTAGTTTGGAAAATCAAAACAATTTTAACTTTTTACAGAAAAATCCTATTTATAAAAGTAGTAGTTCTGCTGATGGTAGTAATATAATAATTCCTGTAAACAATGCAGATCATTCAAAAGGAGTTATTAAAGCCCATGCGGCTTCTAAAGTTTCCACAACCTCTAAAGCTAAACTTAGTTCTATAGGTTCTTCTAAAACAGTTTCTCAAAAAGGAGTTATTTCTTCATCAAAAAATCTTAAAAAATATGTTTTAAAAAATAAGAGGCTGCCTTCTTATGTTACTGTTGAGGGATATAGATATTCTGTTCCAGAATTTACATATTTAATGACTAAAACAATTGAATATCAAAAGAAAAATAGTAATTCAAGAGTTACTGTAAATTATAATATTAAAAACCCAACAAAACCATCTGGAACAAACATTAAAGCCAATATTTATCAATCAAATTATTATAAATATAGTTTAAAAACTACAAAATATATTGATAAGTATAATAAAGTTCCAAATTATATTTCTAGGACTAAAAATAGTAAAATTCAGTATCAAACTGCGGTCTATATGTTTTCTTCTGTTCTAAACTACGATTATTATAAAAATAAACTCCCAAAATATGTAACTTTGAAGATTAGTAGTTCTAATAAAATTAATAAATATATCCCAAAGTATACTAGAACTTCAAAAACAAAAAGTGTTCCTAATACCAACTCTATATGGGTACAAAGTAAAGATTTTTATAATGTTAACTTTGACAAATTAGCTGAATCTGGTATTGGAAATGTTTTCTTACATGAAGCAACTATATCTCAATATGGAAAGTCTAATGTCATCAATTGGGCTAAAAATGCAGCTAAAAAGGGTATAAAAACTCATTTATGGATTCAATGTTTCTATGCAAATGGGAAATGGATAAATCCTATTGACACTAGTAAAAAAACTTATAATCAAGCTCAATTTAATAAGATTTTATCTAAAATAAAAACTTACTCTAGAATGGATTATATTGGGGGAATACATTTAGATTATCTTAGATATCCGGGTACTGCTTATAAATATAGCTATTCAAATGGTGTTACTGGTGAAAAAGCTATTACTAAGTTTGTAAGTCAAGCTAAATCCTATGTTAATAAGTATAATCCTAACATTCTTCTTTCAGCAGCTGTAATGCCTGAAACCTCTTCAGATGCTTATTATTATGGTCAAAATATTCCTAAAATTGGTAAATATTTGGATATTATAACTCCGATGATTTACAAAGGTAACTATGGTATGTCTAATAGCTGGATAACTTCTACAACCAAATGGTTTGTTAAAAATTCTGGTGGAGCTAGAATTTGGAGTGGTTTACAAACTTATAAAAGTGATAATAATCCAGTATCATTGAGTACTGGAGAATTATATAAAGATTCATCTGCTTCTATAAAAGGAGGGGCTGATGGTTTAGCTTTGTTTAGATGGGGTTTAACCAAGTTTTTCAACTTTTTAAGTTTATATTGAATTTATAGGTAATTTTATTTTAATTTTTTATTTTAATTCTTTTATTTCTATTTTTTATTTTTTTATTATTTCTATTTTTTATTTTAATTTTTTCATATTTTAGTATTTTTTATTCTAATTATTGGATATTTTATCATTTTTTTAATTATTTAATTATTTAATTATTTTAATAATTTAAGTATTTTTTATAATTTAAACATCTAATATTTCTTAAATAATCATCATTATCTAATTAAACAACATTATTTCAATATTTAACATGATTTAGATAATTATTATTATATAAATAGTCAATATTATTCAAATATATTAAATTATATTAATATATAAAATTATTTTAATAGCTAAACTTATTCTAATATATTAAATTATATTAATATATAAAATTATTTTAATAGCTAAACTTATTCTAATATATTAAATTATATTCATGATTAAAATTATTTTTATAGCTATTATTATTTTAATAGTTAAATATATATTTATAGCTGATATATAATATAATAGGCGATATTAATGATTATTGAAACTAAAGTTTATGAAGGAAATCAAACAACTATACCTTCTGAATTTAGAAAAAAACATAATATAAAACCTAATGATATTGTAGAATGGAATGAAGATGCTAATGGTAATATTACTGTTAGTTTTAGAAAAAAAGTTACTTTAAATGATATTATGGGAATAGGGAAAACAAAAGAAAGAACTAATGCAGTAAAATTAAAAAAAGACTTATATAGGTAAGGGTTTATAATGAAAGTCTTTGTTGATAGTTGTTTTATAATAGCATTAGTGTTAAAAAGAGATAGTTTACATAAAAGGGCAGTCGATTTAACTGAAAGGGGTATATTGGATAATGAATGCTATATATCTGATTTAATATTTAATGAAGTCATAACAATAGTAGGAAATAAAGAAAATAATGAAATAGCTAAAACTACTTATTATTATATGAAAGATAATTTTAAAATTATTAATGAATTTGATATACCTAATTTTAAGGATAAAACTATGGAAACTTATTTGAAATATAATACTAAGCTATCATTTACAGATAGTGCAATATTAGAAATAATAAAAGAATATAATTTAGACAAATTAGTATCATTTGATGAATATTATAAAAAAACAGATGTGGATTTGATTATATAATCTAAAAAGCATTTAAAATGATTATTGAATAGTTTAAATTAGATAATAAAGTTTTAATGATAATTTTAAATATAAAATTCTTAAATTAAATAATATAAATAATGATTAAACACACGTACTCTTCTGTTTTTTACCTTTTTAACTTCTAATAGCTAATAGTAGGTAGAATATAGAAGTGATATAAATAATAGTAAACTACTATTAGGCTTAATTATTTTTTTATTTAGATATTAATATCTATTATAAAATTATATTTTCATTAATCAGTAAATAAAAGGTTTTTTTTGGTATTAAGCAACTTCAAATGCTTCTAACTTCAATATTCATTATTTTGTTTTTTTTTTATTTTTTTTATTTTTATTATTATTATTTTTATTATTAATTTAACTCTAATTTATCTTAACCTATTTATCATGATTAATCATCATAAAATTTATATATTCTATTGTGACATATTATAAATATAAAATAAATAAAATTAAATTTTAAAGATTGAAAATTTTTAAGAATTAAAACTTAATATTAATTTTCTAATTAATATTTATAAAAAATTTAATATTTGTCTACTAATTAATATTTTGTGATAATTAATAAAAATTAAATTCTAATTATTTAAATCTAAATAATGCATTTTAAAATTAAAACATATAACTCAATGTAAAATTCTTTTTATAATTTATCATGGGGGTTTAAGTTATAAAATTTAAATTTGCAAAATTTGGGATATAAATTCATAGAAAAATCTTTAATAAAATTATAAAATAATTTTAAAGTTTCTATAAAAATTATATCTAAAATTAAGATAATATATAATCTTTATAGTCTTTACACATCTCTGGAGTTGATTAAATGGATGAATTTGGAAAAAGAATTGATCAGCAAAAATTAGCTAATCATAATGGAGATCAAGTTGTTTCACCAAATAATAAAGTAATAGAAAGAGCTATTGTAAAAGATTGGGAAAGAGAAATTCAAAAAGGGGAAGACATCGAGAAATACTGGGCAATGGAAGCAGAACAATTTGACTGGTTTAAAAGATGGGATGAAGTTCTTGATGAAAGTGAAAAACCTTACTATAAATGGTTTGTTGGAGGTAAAATAAACCTTGCCTATAACGCTATTGATAGATGGATTAAAACAGAAAAAAGGAATAAAATAGCTATCCTATACACAAACGAACGTGGAGATGAAATTAAATTAACATATTATGAGCTTTATCGTGAAATAAATAAAATGGCAAATGCTCTTCTTAATTTAGGAATTAAGAAAGGAGATACTGTTTCTATGTATCTTCCAATGTGTCCGGAGCTTATTATCTCTATGTTAGCATGTACTAAAATTGGTGCAGTTCACAGTGCTATATATTCTGGACTTTCTTCAGTTGCAGTAGTTGAAAGAATTAATGATATTAAATCTAAAGTTGTTATAACTGCTGATGGAACATATAGGCGTGGAAAAATTATTAATCTTAAATCAGTTATTGATGAAGCTATGTTGCAATGTCCAACTGTTCAAACAGTCGTTCTTGTAAATCATACTGGTAGATATAACGATGTAGCAGACCTTAGAGGAAATGAGATATTTTATGAACGTTTAATTGAAGGTGAAGGAGATTCTTGCTATAGTGAAATAATGGATGCTGAAGATCCATTGTTTATCCTTTATACTTCTGGAAGTACTGGCAAACCAAAAGGTGTCCTACATACAACCGCGGGCTATATGGTTGGAATAGCTACCACTCTCAAAAACGTTTTTGATATTCATGATAATGATCTTTGGTGGTCAACAGGAGATGCTGGTTGGATTACTGGCCATAGTTATACTATTTATGCACCTCTTCTTTTAGGTTCAACTACTTTGATTTATGAAGGAGCTCCTGATTTTCCAGATCCTGGAGTTTGGTGGAAAATTATTGAAAAATATGGCGTAACTAAATTTTACACTGCTCCTACAGCTATTAGGCATTTAATGAGATTTGGTAAAAAATATACTAAACTATATAATCTTGATTCTTTGAAAATCCTTGGAAGTGTTGGTGAACCAATTAATTATGAAGCATGGAAATGGATGTATGAAGAAATTGGAAAGTGCAGAACTCCTATTATGGACACTTGGTGGCAAACAGAAACTGGTATGCACATGATAGCTCCAATGCCTGTAGCTGATTTAAAACCCGGCTCAGCTACAAGACCTTTACCAGGTGTTACTGTAGCTGTTGTAGATGAAGAAGGTAATGAAGTTGAAAATGGAAAGAAAGGTTATTTAGCTATTACAAAACCATGGCCTTCAATGTTTAGAACTTTATATGATGATGAAGAGAGATTCGAAGAGGTTTATTGGAACTTTTTCCCTGAAGGATTCTATAAAACTGGGGACATGGCACGTATAGATAAAGATGGGTATGTTTGGATAGAAGGCAGATCTGATGATGTTTTAAAGATTGCAGGTCATAGGATTGGAGCTGTTGAAGTTGAAAGTGCTTTTAATAGTCATCCATCTGTTAATGAAACTGCAGTCATTGGAAGAGAAGATCCTGTTAAAGGACAACTTATTAAAGCATTTTTAATTCTTAATGAAGGCTATGATTTAGACTTACCATTTAAAGAAGGAGATAATGCAATGCTAAGAGAAGAGCTAAAACGTCATGTTAGGCATGCTCTTGGTCCTGTAGCTGTTCTTGGAGAAATGGTTTCTGTAGATAGTCTTCCAAAAACAAAAAGTGGAAAAATAATGAGAAGAATCCTAAAAGCTAAAGAAGATGGGGAAGATTTAGGAGATACTTCTACATTAGATGATTTATAGAAATATTTCTTATTAAAAATAGGGATAAATTTTAATAAAAATAGAAACAGTTTCTAATAAAATTATTATCTTTAGTTATAATTAATATTTAGCAATTTAATTTCTTTAAATACAATATAAATAATTTATATTAGTCAGTATTGATATTAACAAGGGATAATAAATTTTTATTATTTTAATTATTAATTTATTTTAATCATTATTTTTATTATTAATTTTTAATTATTATTTTTATTATTAATTTTTAATTATTATTTTAATTATTAATTTTTAATTATTATTTTAATTATTATTTTTATTTTTATTATTTTTTAAATATTATTTATTTTCTTTAAAATTTTTTAATAATTTTATTTAATTTCCATTTTAGTTAATTTTATTAATTGTATTTTTTATTCAAGAATTTATTAATAAATTTGTTTTAAAATAAGCAATATAAATTATTCTACTAAATTTTAGGCAAACCAAAACTTTTTATATTAGTAATTTAATAAATATATACTCAATATAAAGTAGTTTAATAAATATGTAATCAATATAAAATATTTAATATAAAATTAAATGATATACATGATATAAGTTTATATATAATTAAATTATATAATTTAAATTATTTATCATATTTTATCTTCGGTGGTTTTATGGCAAATAAAGAGCTTAGTGAGAATATAGAAGAATACTTAGAAGTTTTATATAAGTATGGGAACAAAGAAACATATGTTTCCACAACTACCATTTCTAAAAGATTAGAGATAGCTCCAGGTAGTGTTACTCAGATGCTGAAAAAATTAGAAGATTTGGGATATATTAATTATATTCCATATAAAGGTGCTAATTTATCAGATAAGGGATTTAAAGTAGCTCAAAAAATCACTAGAAAGCATAGGATCCTTGAAAAATTTTTAACCGATGTTTTAAATATAAAACCTGAAAATGTTCATATTCAAGCTTGTGACATGGAACATTCATTGTCTGATGAAGCTGAAAGAGCAATGTGTCATATTTTAGAACATCCTGATATATGTCCTGATGAAAAACCAATTCCTCCATGTGATTTTGATTTTAATTCTTGTGAAGATTGTGTAAATGAGGAAAAAGACATTGAAGAAATTGGTGTAAGAAAATCAAATTTAATTTCAATTGCTGATTTATATTTAAATGAAAAAGCAGAAGTCTCATTTATTAGGGGAGATTCTTATATTTTAAAAAAATTAATGTCATTGGGTATAGCTATTGGCACCCCTGTCAAACTTAATAATGCTAGTGAAGATAAATCTTCTTTAAATATCTCTGTAAATGGTTCAGATGTTGAAATTCCTGGTAATATGGCTAATAATGTATTTGTAAGTGTTTTATAGATATTTGTTAAATTTTTTAATTTTATATTAAATTTAATCTATTATATTTATTTTAAATAAAAGTGATTTATATTATAATTTAGTCTATTAGGTCTGTTTATTTTAGATATGAGTTTTTTATATTATAATTTAGTCTATTAGGTCTGTTTATTTTAGATATGAGTTTTTTATATTATAATTTAGTCTATTAGGTCTCTTTATTTTAAATATTGGTAATTTATATTCTATTATTATTATTATTATTATTATTTGAAATGTATTGAATAATTTATAAATCATATTTTGATTTTAATATTTTTAATATTATTATTATTTTATTCATAATATTATTTTCATAACTTATTTTTAATTTCTATCTTATTGATTTTCTATATTAAGTGATTTTTATACAATAGCTAACTTTATTAATAAGAATTATTATAATTATGAATATTATAAAAAATTAATGTTGATTATTGTATTAATAATGTTTATAAATATGATATAATTAAAGAATAGAAGGTTGTGAAGCTAGTGGAACTAATAGTAGCTAAGTTCGGAGGAACTTCGATAGGAAATGGAGAAAAAATAAGAAAAGCAGCCCAATCAGTTGTTAATGAATATATGAAGGGTAATAAAGTAGTTGTAGTAGTATCTGCAATTAACAAGACAACTGACAACCTTATAAAGATTGTTAAAGATTCTGTGGATTCTAATGTTACTGATAAACAGATGGCAGAAATATTATCTATGGGTGAAATGACTAGTGTAAGAGTAATGTCTTCAGTGATTGAGTCTTTAGGGGTTAAATCTGAATATATTGATCCTTACTCTGATAAATGGCCTCTTTTAACCGATAATAAAGTTCTTGAAGCTAAAATTGATTTTCAATCTTCAGAGATTATGAGTAAAGAATTGACTAAAATATTAGATCAAGGTATAATTCCTGTTGTGTGCGGATTTTTAGGTAAAGGGCCAGATGGAGAAATCACTACTCTTGGTAGGGGTGGAAGTGATATTACAGCTTTCTTCTTAGGGCATTGTTTAAATGCTGATGAAGTGATAATTGTTACTGATGTTGATGGAGTAATGTCTACTGATCCAAATAAGATTCAAAAAGCTAAAAAGCTTGATAAAATATCTGTAGAAGAAATGAGAGATTTAGCTACACATGGAGCCCAAGTACTTCATCCTCATGCTTTAAAATATAAGGATCCAATGATTAATGCTAAAATTATAAGTCATGAAAATGGTGACCTTTCTAAATCAGGGACTGTTATTGTAGGTCCTTATGAAGGTGAAATGATGAAAACTACCATGTTATATCCAGAACCAATATCTGTTGTGGCTATTGTTGGAGATGGAATGCTTAAAAGACCAGGCTTACTTTCTAAAATGACTACAATATTGGCTAAAAATGATATAAACATATTTGGCATTTCAGCAGGTCAAAATTCAGTGACTGTTTTCATTAATAAAAAGAATTCTGATAAAGCTTATCACTTATTACATGATATGGTTATCGATTCTGAAGAACTTAGCTCTCTTTCTTTAGGTAAAGAAATAGCTATGTTAACTCTTGTTAGTCCGGATTTTGTTGAAACTCCTGGGATTATATCGGATATTACTGTTCCATTAAGAGAAAATAATATTAATATTGTTGAGATATCTTCTTCTCAAACTGCTGTTGTTATCTTTGTGGAATGGGCCGATGGGGAAAAAGCTTTTGAATTGGTTAAAAACGTTTTAAAATAATTATAAATTTTAGATAAATTTGAAATTTAGATTTATAAAAATATAGGGATATTTAAAGTTTAGAGATATTTGAATTTAAAGTTTGTAAAAATTTAGAGATATTTAAAATAATGAATGTAAGAGGGGAAAAATATGAATTTTGAAGGTACTGCAGTAGCTATGATTACACCGTTTACAGAAGAAAATGAAGTTGATGAAGAGGGGTATAGAAAAAACATTAACTTTTTAATTGAAAATGGTGTCGATGGTTTATTAGCTGCTGGAACAACTGGGGAATCAGCTACTATTACGATTCCTGAACAAAAAAAACTTATTGATATTTTAATTGAGGAAGTAGATGGTAGGGTTGCTACAATAGCTGGAGCAGGAAGTAATTCAACAAAAGATGCATTGGAACTTGTTCAATATGCAGAAAGTGCTGGTGCCGATATGGCTCTTGTCATAACTCCTTATTACAATAAACCACAACCTCATGGGCTTGTTGAACATTATAAAGCTATAAATAACAATTCTGATATTCCTATTATAGTTTACAATGTTCCTTCTCGTACGGGTACCGATATTGATCCAGAAACTATAGCTAATGTAGCTGAATTTGAAAATGTTGTAGGTATAAAAGAAGCAAACCCTAATCTTGATAAATTATCTAAAACTAAAAAAACTTTAATTGAAGCAGATTTAGATGATAAATTTTCAATTTTATCTGGAAATGATGATTTAACTCTTCCTATGATGTCTATGGGTGCTAAAGGAGTTATCAGTGTTGTAGCTAATGTTGATCCTTTTAGAATGAGTCAATTAGTTAATAATTGTTTGGATGGTAGCTATGAAAAAGCTATGGAATTACATTATGAATTGTATGATTTAATGAAAGTTTTATTCATTGAAAGTAATCCTGTTCCTACTAAAGTAGCTTTAAAAATGTTAGGAAGGCCTTCTGGGGATATAAGATTGCCTCTTGCTCCATTAAAAGATGAAAATCTCTCAAAAGTTGAAAAAGTTTTAAATGATTTAGATTTATTATAAAATTATTTAAAATTATTATGGGATTGGAATGAAAAAATTAAATTTAAGATTGGAATAAAAAATTAGATTTAAAATTGGGATTAATACAATTAAATTTTAGATTATGGGGCTATAATATGTTAAAAGTTGCTGTGACTGGAGCTGCTGGAAGAATGGGCTCTGGAATTATTAAAAAAATTCTTGAACAAGATGATATTGAAGTAGTTGCTGCTATTGAAATACCAAATACTCCTCTTGGAGGAAAAGATATTGGGGAAGTTATTGGTATTGGAACTATCGGTGTTGAAACAAGTGGTGCTGAAAATTTAGAATCAGTATTAAAAGAATCAAAGCCGGATGTTTTAGTTGATTTTACAATAGCTAATGCTGCATTCGAAACTATAAAAATTGCTGCTTCAATGGGTGTTAATCTTGTTGTTGGAACTACAGGTTTCACTGAAGAACAATCTAATGAGATTGCTGAAATTGTTAAGAAATCCAATATTAAGGCAGTAATTTCTTCAAATATGGCGATTGGGGTCAATGTTTTCTTTAAAGTTTTAAGGGATTTATCTCCAATTCTTAATGATTTTGATATTGAAATAATTGAAGCTCATCATAATAAAAAGAAAGATTCTCCATCTGGAACAGCAATGACTGCATTTGAAGTGATAGCAGATTCTCTTGGTAGAGATACTGAGGATGTTGGTGTCTATGGTAGAAAAGGTCTTGTTGGAGAAAGAACTAAAGATGAAATCGGTATTCATGCAATACGTGGGGGAGATATTGTTGGAGACCATACTGTGATGTTTGTTGGTGAGGGCGAGCGCCTTGAAATTACTCATAGGGCTCATACAAGAGAAGTTTTTATAGCTGGTGTTATGAGGTCTTTAAGATTTGTAATGAATTCTGAATCTGGTAAAGTTAGTGATATGGCTGATGTTTTAGGAATTAAATAATATTAAGTTAATAAAAAAATAATATTAAAAAAATTATAAATTTTAATATAATCTATTAATTAAATTTATAATTTCATATAAATTGATAAATTTTAATATATAGTATTAATTATAGTTATAAATTTATATAATTGATAAATTTTACATAAATAGTAAATATAGCTATTTAATGAATAATAAATGAAAATTATAATAATAAAATTATAATAATAAATTATAATAATAAAATTAGAATAATAAAATTATAATTATTTAAATTATAATAATTATAATAATAATAATTTGGTGATATGATGGTAAATGTAGGAGTACTTGGTGCAACTGGAATGGTCGGACAGAGATTTATTCAGCTGTTAGATAAACATCCTGATTTCGAGATAAGTGCTTTAGCGGCTTCTTCTCGTTCAGCAGGTAAAAGATATGAAGATGCTACAACTTGGTATCTTGATGATGCTATGCCTGATTCTGTAAAAGACATTGTTGTATCTGAAACAGAACCATCTGCAATAAGTAATGATGTTGATATACTATTTTCCTCACTTCCTACTGAAAATGCAGCTATTGTTGAACCAAAATTTGCAGAGAATTTTATAGTTGCATCTAATGCAAGTGCTATGAGGATGGAAAAAGATGTTCCTCTTGTAATTCCTGAAGTAAACCCTGAATTTCTAGATATTATAGAAGTACAACAGAAAAATAGAAATTGGGACGGTTTTATAGTTACTAATCCTAATTGTAGTACTATTGCACTAACTTTGACTTTAAAACCAATCTATGATAAATATGATATAAACAGGGTTTATGTATCAACTATGCAAGCTGTTTCTGGTGCAGGATACAATGGTGTTCCTTCAATGGCTATTGTTGATAATTTAGTTCCATATATCGGTAGTGAAGAAGAAAAAATGGAAAGTGAAACTCTTCATTTATTGGGAGATTTAGATGGTTTGGAAATAAAACCTGCTCAATTTGGGCTTACTACTTCTTGTCATAGAGTAGCTGTTTTAGATGGTCACACTGAAGCAGTATTTATTGAATTAGCTGAAGATATTGATATAAACAACATAAAAAGTGATATGGCTAATTTTAAAGCACTTCCTCAGGAACTTGGCCTTTATTCTGCTCCGAAAAATCCTTTAATCGTTAAAGAAGAAGAAAATAGGCCTCAACCAAGAATGGATAGAAATGCCGATGGTGGAATGGCTGTAACTGTTGGTAGGCTTAGAAAAGATCCAGTATTTGATAATAGTTTTAAATATGTTTTAGTTGGTCACAATACTATTCGTGGTGCAGCTGGAGCTTCTATTTTAAATGCTGAATTGATTAATAAAACTATTTTATAATTATTTTTTTTAAATTTTATTTTATTACATCTTTAAACTTTTTCTTTAAGATTTTAATATAATAAATTTATTTTTAATAAATTATAATAAATTTATTTTTAATAAATTATAATAAATTTATTTTTTAATAATTATGCTAAGTTATTTTTTAATAATTATTTCAAAATATTATTTCATGATTTACTTTATTTTCTAAATTTTATTTTTTAATTTTTTTATTTTCTACTTTTTATTTTCTATTTTTTATTATATTTTTTATTATATTTTTTTTAATAAGGCTAAATAATCAAATAATTATATATATGACTTTAAATAAACAATTTAACATTAATTGGAATATGATTTAAATCATAATTTATTATTTCAATAATTTCTCATTATATTTGATTATGATGAATATCATGTTTAATATAAATTAATCTATAGTTGTTATAAATTAACTTATATTTATTATTAATTAGTTTATATTTACTATAAATTAGCTTATATTATTATAAATTAGCTTATATTTGTTATATAATTAGTATTTAATATAAATCATGATTTAATCATATTAATTTTAAAATTATATTGAAATATTCATTGAATGCTTTTAATGGTATTAAAAGGTATAAATTTTATTGAGTTTTGAATTATATATATGGATTTAATTAAAAGATTGTTAAAAATTGGATTTATTATGCTTTTTATGTATTATCATTATTAGGGAAATGTGATATTATGGTAGAAGATAAAGAGAAGATTAAGCTACAAAATCTTGTGAAATCTTGTTTATTAGAAATTAATGAGCTTAAGATAGATCTCATGAACCTTGAAAATGAAAAAAATCTTTTAAAAAATGATGATACTGCTGAAAAATTAAAAAATACTCTTAAAGAGAAAGAAGATTTAATTTCTAATCTTAAAGTTGATTTAAACAATCTTCAAGTTTCTCTCAATAATAAAGAGAATATAATAAACAACCAAGAATTAAAAATCCAAGATTTAAGTGATTTTAAAGATTCTTTTAATGATATTAAAATTGCTCTTGAAAACGATCTTAAAAAATTTAAAACACAGGAACTTAAAGAGTATAGCGATAAATTAGAGTCTTCTTTGGATACAATTGTTAAAAAAGATGAAAGAATTAATTCTCTCTTAAATGATATAAATTCATATAAAGAAAAAATTAATGATTTAGAAAGTGATATACTCAGTAAAGATAATTTAATAGGGCTTCAAAGGGAAATTGATTCTAAAGATAATGAGATTAAAATTTTAAAATCAGCTTCTGTAGATCAAGAAGTTTTTAAATCTATTAAAAAAGAATTAGAAGATAAAAAAATTAGAATTAACGAATTAGAAGAAATTCAAAAATCTTTTGAAGAAATAAAATATTCTTATGAAGAAAAATTGTCAGATAAGGATAATCGAATTGAGGAATTAGAAAAAATTAAACTATCTTTTAATGATATTAAAAACTCTCTTGAAAATGATATTGAACAATATAAAATCAAGGAATTAGGAGAGATTAATGCAAATTTAAAATCTGCACTTAACAAAATTGTTGAAAAAGACAATAAGATTAAATCGTTAGTTAATGAACTTAATGAGAAAAAATTAGAGATAAGAAAAATTAAGGATCAAAATGTTTCTAAAGCAGAATATGATAGAGTGAAAGATGAAATTAATATTAAGGATTTGAAAATCCAAAGATTAGAAGAGATTAAAGGATTATTTTCAGATTTAGATAAAAATTTCACTAATAAATCTCAGGAATCTTTAGATAAAAATAATGATTTAGATTCTGAAATATTGATTAGTGAAAAATCTTTTGAAAAAAGTGATGAACTGAAAAATATTCAAGATAGTGAAGATAATATTATAAATAATAATAATGAATTAATAAATCTTAAAAAGGAATTAGATTCTTGTAAACAAGCTAATAAAGAGCTATTATCAATAAGAAATAATTATAAAAAAATAACTTCCTCTCCAAAGAGCGATTTAACATCATTCCAGTCTCAAATTTATTATTTAATTCCTGAAAACCCAATGGATTCTCAAGAAATACATAGCTATATTCGTAAAATTGCATTTAAAGATATTTCTTACAACAATATAAACAATATAATAAGAGGATTAGAAAGAAAAGGTTATTTAAAACCTGAAGATTCTGAAAACCCTCAAGAAAGTAAATGGATTAAAATAGATAAAAAATAGGAATCTTATTTTATTGAATTTTTTATTTTAATTTTATTTCTTTATTTTTTAATTAATTTATAATAATTTTTTATTTTTTTTATTTTAATTTTATTTCTTTATTTTTTAATTAATTTATAATAATTATTTATTTTTTAATTTTATAAGAATTTTTAATTTTTCTAGGAAATTTGAACTTTCTATAAAATTTACATTTATTACAAAATTCATACTTCTTGTAGTTTTTATAATCTTTATATATTTTCTAAGAAATCTATTTTCTAATATTATATTTAATAATTATTTAAAGAATATATTAAAATGAATGTTAGGTATTAAAATGAATGTTAGGTTCTATACAGTATTAGAAAATATTTATAAAAAAAATATTTTTCTAATTATTATATTATATATTGGGGATATACTATTGAACGTTTTGAACAATAGAAATATTTATATTATATAAGAACTAAAATAATATATGTTGTTTTTATTTAAAAATTTCTAAATTTTTATTCAAAAGTTTCGAAATTGAAGATAAACAACTATTGAATCATTATTAGTTTATTATTTTATATTATTCTAATTTAATCTCTGTCTTTTATAATTAGGAGTATTTTAATTTAATTAAAAATATATAATTTAATTTTTAAGTTATATTTTTATTTAATATTTAATTTAACTTTTAATTTAATATTCGAACTTAGGATGATTTTATAATTATTAACTAAAATAGCAAGCATTCATTTGAAAAATTATATTATTTGGCTTATGGGTCTATGAATATAATATTTTTTTAAAATAATGACATAGTGAGTGATTGTTTTATTTGATTCATATACTTATTAAAAAATTTTTTAAAATTAAGAAATTTTTACTTTATTATTTGAATAGGAGGTAAAAATTGCATAAAAAAAATAATAAAAAAATTAATAGTACTCTTTTGTTTGTAACAATTGTCTTTTTCTTTGTTGTATTAGCTTCAACTGTTTCTATAGTTAGTGCAGAAGATTTAACAACAAATGATACTGATATTGTAACCAATACAGAAGATGTAAATATAGTTGATCAAGATTTATCTAATTCAAATGCAACTGTAGATAACAATAATTTAAACATAAAAAATTCTAAATTAAACAATTCTAGACTATCTAATAATAATGGAAATGTTACAATATTGGAGAATACAATAAAAAATAGTAAACTAATCTTTAATAATAATGATGAGATTATCATCAAAAATACAAAATTTTTCAATACAAATATTACAATTACAGGAGCTAATACCTTATATTTAATAAATTGTAGCTTTGTTAACTCTAGAGTTGATGCAAACTCTACAAATCTCTTGACAATTGATTTGATTATAAATAAAACAAGTAATATGAAATTAACTACCGACCATATATGGGCGGGTGGAATTGTATTTGTAAATGACCATTCCAACCTTTATCTCAATGTTAGTAAAACTAGAGGGGAAATGAAAGGTAATACAGATAACGATTATTATGACTATTCTATTGCATTTCCCAAAGCTTATGATTTAGCTGGTTTTTCTAATTATGTTTATACTCTTCAGTTAATTATGGTTAATGGGTCAAGTAATGCTACAGGTTATATAAATGGTACTGTATATTATCAGTATGATATTTTCACATTTGCAAGTAGTGATAGTAATGATACTATTCTTGGAGCATATGAAATTACAGATCATAATAGTAATAGTAGTAATAATAACATCGGTCATGGAGATATTGATTTTATTGTTCAATTTGGTTATACCTATATTAAAGCACCAGATGGTACAATATATAAAATATTAAGATATATTAATTTCCAAGGACATTATTTTTCTTCTTCATATGGTAGCTATAATTTCTATTTCTCTAATTTCTATAATGGTATTGATAATGGAATATATAATTGTTATTCCTATAATGAAGGATATTTATATTTTGAAGATATAGACTATAACTATGAATATAGTAATAATTGGTATCATAATTACTTAGGTCAAATATTACTCTTTTCTATGATGTCAGATTATAATGATACTGGCTTTACTACCATATATTTTGGTGACATTACTCAAAATGTTCATCAAAACTTTTATTACGTACTTATTAAAGAGGTTTATATTAATAACAACTATTTGAAAATTTACTTAAATGATGTATATAATATGACTTATTTAATGATTGATAATAACACTAATGATTATTGGTATATTACCAGTGGTTATAATTATTGGTCTAATGAAACTTGGAATTATTATTATATAAATAATTTAGATGATTTAATCAATGCTCAAAGTGGAGAACTATATCATAATTATACCAATTACCAAAATGTCTTCATATATCAAAATATTAAATATGTTGATGAAAATGGAACTGTTTTAAGTACTGAAGATATGAATATGCTCTTTAGTTTAATATCAATGGAGATCAATGTTCCTTACAGTGCAGTCAAATATCATTATGAATTATATGGTATTGATGGAATATTAATGTTATTGAATGTTAATATGGATGATCCAGATGAAGTTAATCAAGTTAAAGCAGATGTAGAAGATTATATAAATGAACTTAATCGAATAATTGATGAAACTGTAATTGGTGAAGTAGGTATTGATATTTGGAAAATAGTAGTTGTGCCTTCAAATTCAACTATTGATAATCAAGGAAATGATATTAATCAAAGTTCTAGTAATAATGATACTAATCCTAATGATAATCATGGAAATGGTAATAATCAAACGTCTGAAAATAATCAAAATTCTGGAAGTAACGATTTAACTAATAATAATCAAGGGAATAACAATACAAAAGGAGGTAATATTTCTCCTAAAAAAACTACTAAAAAAGCGGATTTAGCTATATTGAAAGTTCAAAAACTAAAATCCTCAATAAATAAACAAGTAATTTCTTATAAAATCACTATTAAAAATAAGGGTAATTTAAAATCAGGAAAAACTACTTTAGCTTTATGGCATATAAGGCATAATGTCAAAACTAAAGTTAAAATCGTAAATATCAAAGCACTTAAACCAGGAGAAAAAATAAAATTTGTTGTTAGTTATTATCCTGACAGAGATTGTCATAAATATTGTAAAAAACAGTACTTTGTTTTAAACCCTTTAAAAAACATAAAAGAATTAACATATAAAAATAATAAAAAGATTTTAAAAGCTTAAAAACTAACTTATTTGTTTTTTTAATGAGTATGGTATAAAAGTATTTTAATATTTTTTTTATTTTTTATTTTTTATATTTATTATTTTTTTATTTTTTATATTTATTATTTTTTTATTTTTTATTTTAGATTTATTTTTTCATGTCTTTTATATTTTATATTTTATATCTTATATTTTAGATTTTTTATTAGTTTTATTTTAAATGTTATATTTTGATTAATTTTTTATTTATTTTGAAAATGTTAATTTATTTATTTTAATATTTATTTATCTTTAACAAAAGCTCGGATGTATGAAGCTTCAGCATCTATATTCATTGGAATAAAATAAGAATAATAATTATTTTTTGATAACTTATTTAAATTAGTAAGATTCTCTACAATCCATATATCATTTTTAAGAAATCGTTTATGGATTTTTGTTTCACCTATTTTATCAACTGAACATGTATCTATAGCTACTCCTTTAACTTTATTTTCAATTAACATGTCAGCTAATTCATTGGAGATATAAGGGTTTTTAGTAAAGTAATCATCATTGCCCCAATGTTTATACCATTCTGTTTTTAAAATAACAATTTTTTCAATTGGATTTTTGATATCAATATCTTTAATATTTATACTATCATTAACTATTTCTCTTTTTGTTTTTAGGATCGTAGCTTTCCCTATTAAAGTATTAATATCTAAATCATCGACTTTTTTTCCATTTTTAATATAATGATATGGGGCATCTATATGTGTTCCAGTATGTGGACTTCCGTTTATATTTGATAGAAAATAATCATCATCAGCTGTACTGAATTTTTCTATAACAAATTTAGGGTCCCCAGGATAAACTTGTGTATCTTTATTTAATTTATGGCTCAAATCAATATATTTCATTTTATATACCTATTAACATTATAATATTAAAATATTTATAAATTTAGTATTTTAATTCAAATATTTTATATATCTATCAATATTATAATATTCAGTATTTTAATTCAAATATTTTATATATCTATCAATATTATAATATTCCTTATTTTAATTCAAATATTTTATTATTTAAATATTCTATTTTTTATTTTTTAGAATATTTTAATTTTTAAATAAAATTATTAGTACTAATTTAAGATTTTTTTATTAGTTTAAATTAATTGTACTAATTTAGTATTATTATCACTAATTTATAGTATATTTTTAATATATTCTGGATTATTTTTGGGTATTACTTTTTTTAATAGTTATATTTAAATTATTAGAAAACTATAGAACTTCCGTAAGATTTATATATAACCTCAAACCCACTTTATATTGTAAATTTATTAAAGTTAATAGAAGTTAATAAATTTTAAATATCTTTGATATATCTATTTATTTAAGATAATTTTTATTTTTACAATATAAATGCTATAACTCAATTAATAGATTATATAAAATATTTAGCTATCTTGTAGCTAAATATTATCATATTTAATATCTATTAACTTTTATCATTATTGTAATTAAGTGGGAAATTATTTTAAATATAATATTAGTTTATTTAATGGATTTTAAAGTAATATTATGGATATATTAATTAGATATTAAATTTTTAAATATATTATTTAAAAAATAAATTATGAGGTGATTTTTATGGCACAAGGCCAAGGACAACCAATATTAGTTTTACCTGAAGGTACAAACAGAATTTTAGGCAGAGATGCTCAAAGAAATAATATTTTAGCTGGTAAAGTATTAGCTGAAACTGTAAGGACTACACTCGGTCCAAAAGGTATGGACAAGATGCTTGTAGATGGATTAGGAGATATTGTAGTTACTAACGATGGAGTAACCATTTTAAAAGAAATGGATATTGAACATCCTGCAGCTAAAATGCTTGTAGAAGTAGCTAAAACTCAAGAAGATGAAGTAGGGGATGGAACCACTACTGCTGTAATTATTGCAGGAGAACTCCTCAAAAAATCTGAATCTTTATTAGATATGGATATTCATCCAACTATAATTGCTATGGGTTACAGACAAGCAGCTGAAAAAGCTCAAGAAATTTTAGAAGAAATTTCTATTGATGATGTTGGAAAAGAAACCTTAGTAAAAGTTGCTATGACTGCTATGACTGGTAAAGGAACTGAAAAAGCTCGTGAACCTTTAGCTAAGTTAGTTGTTGATGCTGTACAACAAGTAGCTGAAGGCGATGATGTAGATACTGATCACATTAAAATTGAGAAGAAAGAAGGAGCTACTGTAGATGAATCTACTTTAGTTCAAGGTGTAATCATTGATAAAGAAAGAGTACATCCTGGTATGCCTAAAGATTTATCTGATGCTAAAATAGCTTTAATTAACTCTCCTATTGAAGTGAAAGAAACTGAAATGGATGCTGAAATCAGTATTACTGACCCTGCTCAAATGCAAGCTTTCATTGAACAAGAAGAAAATATGGTTAAAGATATGGTAGCTAAAATAGCAGATTCTGGTGCAGATGTTTTATTTGCTCAAAAAGGTATCGATGATTTAGCACAACATTACTTAGCTAAAGAAGGAATTATGGCTGTAAGAAGAGTCAAAAAATCCGATATTGAAAAATTAGCTAAAGCTACTGGTGCTACTGTTGTATCTAACATAGATGATCTTTCTGCTGAAGATTTAGGTTCTGCTGGAGAAGTAACTGAAAAGAAAATATCTGGTGAAGATATGATCTTTGTAGAAGATTGTAAAGAAGCTAAAGCTGTAACTTTACTCGTAAGAGGAAGCACAAAACATATCGTTGATGAAATCCAAAGAGCTGTTGAAGATGCTATTGGTGTAGTTGCTGCTACTGTAGAAGATGGTAAAGTTGTAGCTGGCGGTGGAGCTCCAGAGATAGAAATGGCTAAAAAATTAAAAGATTATGCAGAATCTATAAGTGGAAGAGAACAATTAGCTGTAAATGCATTTGCAGAATCATTAGAAGTTGTTCCTAAAACTTTAGCTGAAAATGCAGGTCTTGATAGTATTGATTCTTTAGTAGATTTAAGAGCTTCTCATGAAAACTCTCCTTATATGGGACTTGATGTCTTTGAAGGAGAAGTTACTGATATGAAAGAAGCTGGTGTAATCGAACCTAAACGTGTTAAAAAACAAGCTATTCAATCTGCTTCTGAAGCAGCTGAAATGATTTTAAGAATAGATGATGTAATTGCATCTGTTGGTGGAGGTGCACCTGATATGGGTGGTATGGATCCTTCTGCAATGGGTGGAATGCCTCCTATGATGTAATATTTTTACATCTTTTTTTCTTTTTTTCTTTTTTATAATTTTTTCTGGTTCATTTTTTTTGATTCTATTTTTCATATTCTAATTTACTAATTTTAATTTAAATATTAATTCTTATTTTAAAATCAATTGCTAATTAATAAAAAGTTATTTTAATAAAGATAAGATAATGAATCAATCAATATTTAAATTAAAATTAGTAAATATCATATAAAATTATTAAAATTAGTAAATATCATATAAAATTATTAAAATTAGTAAATATCATATAAAATTATTAAAATTAGTAAATATTATATAAAATTAGTAAACATTTTCGTTTGGTTTTTGTAAATATTCTTATTTATATTTCTAGTAAATATTTTTATTAATTTTCAGAGATATTTCTTATATTCTCAGGGATATTTCTTATTATAATGGTTTAAAAATAGATAGTATATATTATAAAGTATATTTATATTTTAATTTCAAAGATAATCATTTTTTGCAAGATATATATGTTTATTTTTAAAAATAAAATAACCTATAAAAAATCAGAGTATATTAAAATAGTATAAATTAAATTTAGTTATAAAATAAAATTATTTTTTAAAGTATATATTTTTTAAAGTGTAAATCTATGAATAAACCTATTCTTCGCTTTAAAATTATCAATATAATTCTGATGATTTTAAAACTTCTTTAAAAATAGATTAATTGATTTTTAATTAATTTTAGAAATAGATGCGGCTGCCGGGATTTGAACCCGGGCTGTAGGCTTGGAAGGCCCAAGTACTAACCAGACTATACTACAGCCGCGATGCGGCGTCCGGGATTTGAACCCGGGTCACTGACGTGGCAGGCCAGAGTCTTAACCAGGCTGGACTAACACCGCAAACGTATAAAATTGTGTATAAATTAGAATACAACTATACATTATTTGTTATCATATATAAAATTTTGCATTTTTTTAATCTAATTATTTATATAATTCAATGTTAAGACATAAGGATTATATAAAAATCATATAGTATTATACCTACTTTTTGTTAGTTTAATGTTAATTTGAATAAGTTTATATATCTTAAATTCAATAACCTTTAAAGGCAATAATATTATTATAATATATAATATTTTATATTTTTTTATAAGTTATTTTATATCTGTTAATAACTTATTTTATATATTTTGATAATATTTATTGTAATTAATAATTATTTGTTTAAATATTAAATATAAAAACGATTATTTGTATTTATAGTCATTAAGATTGATTATTTTACTTATAATTCTCAGAGGAAATTTCATGGACTTTAAAAAAATAGGCTTGCCATTAGCTATAATTGTAGCTATAATTATAATGATTATTCCTTTAGGAGGACTTACTTATCCTGGACACATGGCATTAGCACTTCTTGCATTTGCTGTAATAATGTGGGTAACTGAAGCTCTTCACTTGGCTGTTACATCAATCATTATATTATTTATGCAACCAATATTAGGTATTGCATCTTTTGAAAATGTAGCTATTGGTTTTGCAAATCCTATTCTATTTTTAATGATAGGTGGATTTATTATAGCTGAAGGTATTAGAAAAAGTGGTTTAGTTGGAAGATTGACTTATGTGATGTTGGATAAACTTGGAACGTCATCTAGTAGAGGTTTGTTTGTTAGTGTTTTTTCAACTGGAATACTATCGGCTTGGATTGAAAATGTAGTTGCATTTGCATTGGTTCTACCTATAATCAAAGAAATTGTAGATTTAATGGGCTGTAAAGATGTTTGTAATGCAAAAAGTAATTTTGCAAAAGCTATGATCTTAGGTGCTTCATTTGGTTCTCTTGCTGGGGGTTTAGCAACTGAAATTGGTACTGCTCCAAACTTAATGGCTGCCGCTTATACTCACATTCCATTTGCTAATTGGATGGTATTTGGTCTTCCATTAGCTATTATAATGTTAGTTATTATTTGGAAATGGCTTGGTTTTGTTTTCCCATCAGAAGTTAAAGAAGTTATTGGTGGTAAAAAAACATTGAATGATAAATTAAGTGCTCTTGGTGCAATGACTAGAACTGAAAAAATAGCTTTAGGTATATTGTTATTTACAATTTTCTTATGGATTACTACTGGTATTACTGGTCTTAATAGTTATTCAATAGCTTTAATTGGTGCTTCACTATTCTTTATATTCAAAATACTTGATTGGAGAGATGCACAGAAAAATGTTGATTGGGGACTTATAATGTTTTTCGGAGGAGCATTATCTTTAGGTGCTGCTCTTTTGAACACTGGTGCTGCTGAATGGTTAATTGATGATATTTTCCACTTAGTTGGTTCTAATCCTTCTATATTAGTTTTAGTTTTAGTTTTAATGGTAATTGGTATTTTAATTACTCAAGTAATGTCTAATGTTGCTCTTGCAGCTATTTTAGTTCCGTTATCTGTTACTTTAGCTCAATCACAATCATTACCAATTGGAACTTTCGCAGTTCCTGTAGCTATTGCTTGTTCATTATCTTACATGTTACCAACAGCTGATCCAACAGTTGCTATGGCTTATGGTACTGGGTTTGTTAAGATAAAGGAGATATTTAAAGCTGGAGCTCCATTAATTGCTATTGGTGCAGTTTTATCGGTTATAATTATATTTACTATTGGAAAACCATTTTTAGCTGCTTAATACTTTTATTAGGACTAATTTTTAATTTTTTAATTTTTAATTTCTTTTATTTTCTAATTTTTTTTATTTCTTTAATTATTATTTTATTAAATTTTGTTTATTTTTTCATTTTAACTTTAATATAATGATATTTTTAGTTTATTTTCTTATGCTAATTGTTATTTTTAATTTATTATTAATTAATAATCAAGTTCTTTTATTGAAACCATTTCTTTTATTGAAACTCTTTTATCTAATTTAATTTATAGGAAACATTAATATACTATAAAAATAAAATTTTAAATATTATATTATGATTAATAATTTTAATTAATCTAAAATTGATTTTGTTTTTTTTAAAAATTTTTAATCTTTTTAAAAATTTTTAATCAATTGAATAATATTAACAATTAATCAAATAATATTAACTAATTAAGCAATATTAACAATTTATGGTGTGATTTTATGGCGGGAATTATAGGTTATGGTGCCTTTGTGCCATCATATAGAATTAAAGTTGAAGAAATAGCTAAAGTTTGGGGAGATAATCCAAAAGCAATTTCTAATGGTCTTGTTGTGGATGAAAAATCAGTTCCGGCTCCTGATGAAGATACAGCTACAATTTCTGTTGAAGCTGCTAGGAGTGCATTAGCTAGGGCTCAAATTGATCCTCAAAATATAGGGGCAGTTTATGTTGGTTCTGAATCTCATCCTTATGCAGTTAAACCAACTGCTACTATTGTGGCTGAAGCTGTTATGGCAACACCTGCTATGACTGCTGCAGATCTTGAATTTGCATGTAAAGCAGGTACTGCAGGTATGCAAGCTGCTATAGGTTTAGTTGATTCTAAAATGATTGATTATGGTTTAGCAATTGGTGCCGATACTTCTCAAGGAGCTCCTGGAGATGCTCTTGAATATACAGCTTCAGCAGGTGGAGCTGCTTATATAATTGGAAAAGAAGGCATTGCAAATGGTTCAATAGCTGATTTTGGAGATACTTTTAGTTTTACTACTGACACTCCAGATTTTTACAGACGTGAAGGACAACCATATCCTTCTCATGGTGGGAGATTTACTGGAGAGCCAGCATATTTCAAACATGTATTAGGTGCAGCAAAAGGAATATTTGAAAAAACTAGTACTGGTCCAGAAGATTATGATTATGCAGTTTTTCATCAACCAAATGGTAAATTCTATTTAAAAGTAGGTAAAAAGCTTGGATTTAACAATGAACAAATTAAAGACGGTCTTTTAACTCCAGTAATTGGTAATACTTATTCTGGTGCCACTCCTCTTGGTTTGGCTGCTATTTTGGATAAAGCACAACCTGGAGATAATATTTTAGCAATTTCTTATGGGTCTGGTTCAGGTAGTGATGCTTTTACATTGTCTGTAACTGATAAAATTGATGAAAAAAGGGAATTGGCTCCTAAACTTTCTAATATGATTAAAAATAAAACTTACGTTGATTATGCCGTTTATGCTAAATACAAAGGCAAATTAAGAATGTCCTAATAATAATTTTTGGAGATAAGATAATATGAGAGATGTTGCGATTATAGGTGTTTCACAAACAAAATTTGGAGAGTTGTGGGATTCATCATTTAGACAATTAATAGCTGAAGCAGGACTTAACGCTATTGAAGATTCTGGAGTTGCAGGTAATGATTTGGATGCTATGTTTGTTGGTAACATGACTGCTGGTCTTTTTATTCAACAAGAACATATTGCTGCTCTTATAGCAGATCATACTGGATTAAACCCAATTTCTTCAACTCGTGTTGAGGCTGCTTGTGCTTCTGGTGGACTTGCTCTTAGACAGGGTGTAATGGCTGTTGCTTCAGGATATCATGATATTGTAATTTCTGCAGGGGTAGAAAAAATGACTGATGTAGTTGATGCAACTCCTGCAATAGCTACTGCTTCTGATCAAGAATGGGAAGCTCAACAAGGAGTAACTTTCCCTTCTCTTTATGCAATGATAGCTAGACGTCATATGTACGAATATGGAACTACTCGCGAACAATTAGCTGAATTTTCTGTAATTAATCATAAAAACGCTTCTAAAAATCCTAGGGCTCAATATCCATTTGAAATTAGTGTAGATAAAGTTTTAAATTCTACAATGGTCGCAGACCCTTTAACTCTTCTTGATTGTTCTCCTGTTACTGATGGTGCAGCTGCAATCGTTTTGTGTCCTGCTGAAATGGCAAAACAATATACTGACACCCCTATATATGTGAAAGCATCTACTCAGGCTTCTGACACAATAACTTTACACGATAGGAAGGATATCACAACTATCGGTTCTACTAAAGTTGCAGCTAAAAAAGCTTATGAAATGGCTGGTGTAACAACAAAAGATATTGATGCTGTTGAAGTTCATGATTGTTTTTCAATAAATGGTATATTAGCTATTGAAGATTTAGGTTTTGTTGAAAAAGGAAAAGGTGGTCAGGCTGTAGAGGAAGGTATTACCCATATAGATGGCCAAATACCAGTAAATCCATCTGGAGGACTTAAAGCTAGAGGTCATCCATTAGGTGCAACTGGAATTGCTCAAGCTGCTGAAATAGTTTGGCAATTAAGGGGAGAAGCGGATAAACGTCAGATTGATGGTGCTGAAATTGGTATGACTCATAATATTGGAGGTACTGGTGGTACAGCTGCTATTCATATTCTTTCTAGATAAAAATTTTTTTAATTTTTTTTAAATTATATTTAATTATATTATTTCTAATTATATTATTTTTAATTAGATTATTTCTAATTATATTCTTTATAATTAAATTATTTTTAAATAAATCATTTTTTAAATTAATTCCATTTTTCTTTTTATTATTTATAAATAACTATCTAAATTTAATTTTTTTAAGGTAATAAATACTATTTTATAATTTAAAATGATTGTAATAATGTTTTTGATTTAATACTTGATTTTGAATGTTTTTATTAACTTATGATAGTTCTTTATAAAAAATAGAAATTTTTAGCATTTTTTTAGCTTTATTAATTTTCATTAAAATGATATTTTATTAATTAAAAATTTTAATCATAATAATTTTATAATTAAATTTAATTTAAAATAATACAGACTAAATAATATTCTTAAATAATCTAATATATCATATTTTTAAATAATATATCACATTTTTAAATAATATATTATATTTTTAAATAATATATCTAAAAAAATTTTTTATAATAATAAAAAGTTTTCATAATAGTAATATTAATAATATATAATAATAATATTAATATTAAAAAAAGTGTTTAGAAGAAGAGATTAAAATTCCCTTGGGGGGAGAATATGAAATCTTTTCTTCAAAGTGTATTCAAATTTTTATAAAACTGATGACACTATTATAATATAATTTTTCAATTATATATATACTTTATTCTCATTTAATATTGATGAAAAGATTTCTTATGTTCCGAACTATTTCATTAAGCATTGATTATTCTTTATTCTATTAACATTAGATTTTTTCAACTTATATGATTATTTTTAATATATTTTTTCTTAATTCATTTCAGTATATTATAATTTGTTTTAGTCTATTCTCTTTTTATTATCCTTTTCAATTTTTTATAAAAAATATTTATTTTTTATTTACTCTTTATTTACTTTTTATTTTTTTATAATTATTTTATTCTTTTTGATTTTTTAAAAGATTATCAATAAACTCCATATCTAAATTTTCTTCTACTATTTTAGCTAATCTGTCAATAGAATAATCTTTTTTTGTTTCATAAGGATCTATTCCAAATTTTTTTTCAAGTCCTTTATTTTTTCTTATATAATTTAAAAATTCTCTTCTAAAGTTATAATTATGGAATATTCCATGTAAGTAACTACCAAATACATTTCCTTTTATTGCACCATCATATAGTTCTATATCTTTCTTGGAATCTATACTTTGGGAGTTTTCAGAATATTCTCTGTATTTTGTGTTTCCTATGCCTTTTTTTATTTTTAGTAATGGTTGTTCTTCTTTAGAATTATCATAATTTTCATTTAAATCACCTAATTTTAATGTTGTGATTCCTTCATGTATTTCATAACCTTTAATTATTTCCCCTTGAATAGATGTAAATATTCCTTCAAAATCTTCAAAATTATTTTCCACTATTTTTTCTTTTAAAATAACCCCTTCGCTTTGTTCAACAATTTTTTCTTCTGAAGAATTATTTTTAAAATAAGTTTTTATATTTAGAAGCCCAATACCATCAACAGAACCTTCAGGAGACTCTCTTTTATTTTCATCAAATATTTTTTTTCCTAAAATTTGATATCCTCCACATATCCCAACTATTGGTATATGAGGATATTTATTATTTATTTCTCTTATTTGATTTGCCATACCACTTTTTTCTATAGCAACCATATCTTCAGTTGTGTTACGTGTTCCTGGTATTAAAATCGCATCAATATCTATTATATTATTTTTAGAATCAATTAAATTATCATTTATGTCAATGAGCTTTATTCCAACATCTTCTTCAAATTCAAATGGGTCAATGTCTGTGAAATTAGCTATTTTTGGAAGTCTAATAACTCCAATAATTATATCTTTATTTGAATCAAATTTATGTTCAAAGAGTGATGCAGAATCTTCTTCTGGCAAATGAAGGTCATGATCATAAGGAAGGACTCCTAAAACAGGAGCATCAATAATTTTTTCTATCTTTTCAATTCCGGGCATTAATATATCTAAATTTCCACTAAATTTATTTATTATAACTGCTTTCAGTCTAGATCTATCGTAATTATCTAATAATGAAAAAGTTCCTGCAATTGATGCAAATACCCCTCCTTTATCAATATCTGCAACAAGTAGAACATCAGCATTTGCCATATGCGCTATTTCCATGTTAGCTAAGTCTTCTTTTCTCATATTTATTTCTGCAGGGGATCCTGCTCCTTCAATAATAATAATATCATATTCTTCTTTAAGTTTTTCAAGAGATTCATTTATTGCATTTAATGCCTTTTCTCTAAATTTATGTTGATAATCATAAAAATTCATATCTGCTACAGCTTTTCCTTGAATAATAACTTGAGAATTGAAATTTCCTTTTGGTTTAAGAAGAATAGGATTCATATGTATACTTGGTTGAACATCAGCTGCTTCTGCTTGAAGAACTTGCGCAATAGCTATTTCTCCATTTTCTTTTGTTGTGTAAGAATTTAGAGACATATTTTGAGATTTGAAAGGTGCTACTTTATATCCTCTTCTTGAATATATTCTACATAAAGCAGCTACCATAACGCTTTTTCCAGCATTTGATGAGGTTCCTTGAACCATAATACATTTAGCCATTTTTTTTACCTTCTCTAATGATTTCAATTTAAAATGATTTATTTTTCAGAATATTTTTTAATGAAAAACTTTTATAATTATCACTATTATTCTAATTAATATTTATAGATAATTATAATTTAATATAATTAAAATTAGCTTGATTTTTTGTTTTTGGACTTTTCTATATGTGCAATTGTTAATTTTTCTTATACAATTGTTAAGCTTTTAAACTACTAAATGATCTTTTTAAATAAATTTTTCATTGAAATCAATTAAAAAAAGTTTTTATTAAAAATATATAAAAAAGTTTATATTTACATAATTTATTTAAAAATTTATTTAAAAATTCAATAAAATTCTGTTATTTTTTTTAAATATTTATTTAAATATTTATTTAAATTTTAATCTCATCTTAAAAATCAAATAATCTTCTAATTGGTATTGTTATTATGTTAATTTAGTAAAAATAGATTTTGGTAGGATAATTGGTTTCCTTTTAGCCCTTGAGTTATTAATTTTTTGTGGTTGGTTTAAAAGGAGGTGAACCTTTATGTAGTATTTTAATAATCATTATACTAGGAAACCGTTTTCCTACTCATATTTATGATTGTATTTCATAGTATATAAAGATTTTTGATAATATAAAAATAATATAATGTAATATTTTATATTTTAAATCTTAATTTCATAATAATTAATATAAAAATTATTTTTTCATTTTTGGTAGTTTCATTTTTTGCAAATTTTATTTAATTTATATGATTGATAAATGATTTTCATTGAAAACATTTATTAATGATAGAGTACAACATATTCATACAAAAAGTTAGTTTAATATTTTTTTATTTTTTTTATTAATTTTGTTTAAAAAGTAATATTAAAATGGTTGAAAATGTTCTATGAAAATGAATATTATATAAAAATATAAATAACATCCTTTCCTAATATGAATTTATTAATAATATCTCAATAAATATAAAAATTTTAATGAGTATTTTAATTAATCTTTGATATTTAAAGCAAATATTTTTAAGAAAAAACTTTCAAATAAACCTACTTTAATAAAAATCTTTCAAATAATATATTCTAATAAAAATCAATAATTGCTAAAATATTAATTTATTAAGACTAATACCAAAAAAATTTATATAATATTAATATATTATATTAAAATCATTTTTAATTAATATTTATTTATTTTTAACATAAAATTTAATAAAATAAAATAATAAAAACATTTAAATGTTTATTAGACAAATAAAACTAATTGAATATTAACTGAATATTAATTTAATTTATAAAATAAATTTTGGTTAATTAATAATTAGCTGAAAATCCAATTCAAGCTTAATTGAGGTTTCTATATGAAAATTAATAATGAATCATCTAAATTTCTAGAAGATTCTCAAAAGAAATTTGAAAAAAGTGTTAATAACACTAATGCTAGTAGTAATGAAAAAGATATTAGTAATGTTTCAAAAATTGTTAAAAATACAAATTCTCTTGACACGATTATAGATAATAATATGAATATAAATAAATTAAATTCAAATAAAACTTCAATTAAGAAAGAGGCGATTAAAATTACACTCGACACTAATAAAGATCATAATCTCACAGAAAAAATGGAGAATGATGATATTTCTGAAGATGAAATAAACACTGAGAATATTGAAAAAGAAAAAAATTCAACCGATAATGAGTTAGATGAAAATTCATCTGAAAAAGATAGCAATATTAATTCTTATTATGAAAAACAGAAAATGTTGGATTATGAGAATATAGGAAGTACAAAAGATATTGATGTGCCTCCTCTTTTAATAGATCAAGTAATTGGTCATGAAGAATCTGTTGAAACTATTAAAAAAGCAGCTAAACAACGGAGAAATGTTCTTCTTATTGGGGATCCTGGTGTTGGAAAATCAATGATAGCTAAAGGAATGGCAGAGCTTTTACCGCCAGAAATACTTCAAGATGTTTTAGTATATCCAAATGCTGAAGATTCTAATAATCCTTTAATCCGTACAGTTCCTGCAGGTGAAGGTAAAAGAATTGTCATGGCAAATAAGAATACTACAAAAGGTTATGAAGAGAAAAAACTTATTGTAACAATGATTCTCATTGCAGGAGTCTTAGCACTTGGTTTCATATATAGGGCTCAATTATTATTTGCAATTTTAGCAGCTCTTTTCATATTTTTCATATCTATGCAGATAAAACCTAAAAATATTACAATGGCTCCAAAGCTATTAGTAAATAATGCTGAAAAAAGATTTGCTCCATTTGAAGATGCTACTGGTGCTCATGCGGGTGCCCTTCTTGGTGATGTTCGTCATGACCCATATCAATCTGGAGGACTTGGAACTCCTGCTCATGAACGTGTTGAACCAGGCATGATTCATAAAGCTAATAGGGGTGTCTTATACATAGATGAAATTGGAACTATGAGTATGAAAACTCAACAAGAACTTCTTTCAGCTATGCAGGAGAAACATTACTCTATTACTGGGCAAAGTGAAAATAGTAGTGGTGCAATGGTCCGTTCTCAATCAGTTCCATGTGATTTTGTTCTAGTTGCTTCTGGTAATATTCAGGTTCTTGAAGGTATGCACATTGCTATGCGTTCTAGAATTAGGGGATATGGTTATGAAGTCTTTATGAAAGATAACATGCCAGATAGTGAAGAAAATAGGAAAAAACTTATTCAGTTTGTAGCTCAAGAAGTTAAAAATGATGGTAGGATTCCTCATTTCTCACCAGAGGCCTTAGATGAAATTATTAGGGAAGCAAAAAGAAGAGCTGGTAAAAAAGATTCTCTTACTTTACGTCTTAGGGAATTAGGAGGCCTCGTTCGTGCTGCAGGTGATGTAGCTAAAGAAGAAGGGGCTGACCTTGTTCATGCAGACCATGTTTTAAATGCTAAAAAATTCTCTAGAACTTTAGAACAACAAATAGCTGATAGATCTATTACTCAAAGAAAAGAATATGCAGTATTCAACCCTGAAGGTGGAAAAATTGGTATGGTTAATGGTTTATCTGTTATTGGTGATAGAAGTGGCCTAATGCTTCCAATTGCTGCTGAAGCCGCTCCTGCTCAAAGTAAAAGAGAAGGAAAAATTATTGCAACTGGTAAATTGGGTGAAATAGCTAAAGAATCTGTTCAAAATGTAAGTGCTCTTATTAAAAAACACACAGGCACAGACATTTCACAATATGATATTCATATTCAATTTTTACAGACTTATGATGGAGTTGAAGGTGATAGTGCAAGTGTATCAATTGCAGCAGCTGTTATTTCAGCTATTGAAGAAATTCCAATTGATCAAACTGTTGCTTTAACTGGATCACTCAGTGTTCGTGGAGATGTACTTCCAATTGGTGGAGCTACTAGTAAAATAGAAGCTGCAGCTGAAGCAGGAATCAAAAAGGTTATTATTCCAAGATCTAACATGAAAGATGTTATGATTGAGAAAAAATATGAAAATTTAATCGAAATTATTCCTGTTGATACATTAAGTGATGTTTTAGAAAACATTCTTATAGGATGTAGTGAAAAAAGTAGCTTAATAAAAAAGATGAAGAAAATCAGTAGTGCTGTTGCAGATAAGGTTCCAAACAGTTCTTTAAATGCTTGTGATGTTCCTAGTAAATCTTAAATACTAATTTTTTATTTTTTACTTTTTTATTTTTTTATTTTTAATTATTTTATTAATCCCATTTTTAATCGTGTTTATTAATTTTTTAATTAATATTTTTTATATTTTTTTTAATTAATTTATTTAATTAATCTTTTTATAATTTTTTTTAAAAAATTGAATTTATTTTACTTTACAGCTTTCTAACTAATTTAAATTTTTTTTATTATTCCTTTTTTTATTATCCATTTATTTATATTATTACTTTTTTTTATTATTCATTTTTTATATTATCCATTTATTTATATTATTAATTTTTTTATCTCTTTGTAAAGATTATCCTTGATATAAAATAAATAAAAATATTTATATATAGTGAGTACTCATATTGTTATTTATGTTGAGTATAAAAATTCTATTTATCTTTGTATTCAACCATAAGTTTTAAGAATTTTTCTAAATATTATTTTAGAGAAAGTATTTTTATTATTTTTTCATTTTTATTAAAATAAAGATGAAAATATATTAATAAATGGTATATAAATTCGATTAGAAAAATAATAGTGTTATGTTCATTTCAAATGATTATTTAAGAATCATAGATTATTTGATTAATCATATGTTATATTTATGAATCATATTTATTTAATTACTATACACATTATTAAAACTAATGAATTTTTTATACTTCCTATAATGTTTTTACTAAATATGAGGAGGTGAGAAAATTAAAAAATCGAAAAATATTATATTTTTAAGTATAATCTTTTTAGCTGTTTGCTTATTTTTATCAACTTCTGTAAGTGGGGCTAGTGTAACTATTGATAATAATACTAGTGGTGGCATAGCTCAGGGAGTTTTAGATGCTGGTGAAGGAGGATATCTTACTTTAGAAGATGGTATATATTCGGGTTCTAATAATACAAATATTATTATAAATCAAAACATAACCATAAGGGGTTCTTCACAAAATAATACTATTATTGATGCTAGTTCAATAGGTAGAGTTTTCAATGTTACTGATGGAAATTCTTTATTTTTGATAAATTTGGCTATTATCAATGGTAATGCTACTTTAGGAGGAGCTATTTATTCAACTGGATTGTTAGGGATATATAATGTTACATTTATTAATAATACTGCAGGAAGAGGTGGAGCTATTTGGGCTTCTAACCCTTATAATAGTACTATGGCAAACATTATTCAAAATTCTGTATTTATAAACAATCATGGGACTGATAGTAGTGCTGGTGGCGGGGGTGCATTGATGCTTACTGGTGGTCAAGTTCAGATATCTTATTCTAATTTTATAAATAATACTGCAGCTAATAATGGTGGTGCTATTAATAAAAATAATGGTACTATCATAGGCATATTTGAATCTGTCTTTGAAAATAATTCTGCTAATAATGGTGGAGCTATTTATAATACAAATAGTAATTTAACAATCTCTGATTCTTTATTTAATAACAATAGTGCTAATGCTGGAAATGGTGGGGCTGTTTATTCTAATACTGCAACTTCAACTTTTCTTTATTATGTTAACTTTTATAGAAATAGTGCTAATGGTCAGGGAGGAGCTATTTATGTTCGACATAGTATTAATTCTACTGGATCAAATTATATAAATAATACTGCAAGTCAAGGTGGCGGTATATATAGTATTCCAGATACTGGTGATGTTTCAGTTCAATACAATCGTTTTGTTAACAATTCTAACTATGATTATTATTTAAACAATACTGGTATGTCTAAGACTCCAAATCTTAGTTATAATTGGTGGGGTAATAACACTCCATTAGTTTATGGTATTGTTTTAACTGATTGGTTTGTTATGCAATTAACTGCAAATAATTTTAGTACTATAGTAAATAGTAGTACTAATCAGCCAGGGTCTAATGTTAATTTGTCTTATCAGCTTATTCTTTATAATAATACAACAAATACTTTCAGTATTGTTGATTATGGAAACCTTCCTGATTTTATTGTCAATTTAACTTGGACGGGTATTAATGGAATTAATTCTGAATTAATTAATGCAAAAGGATTTTACTCTGAGATTACCAATTTCACTTCTGGTAGTGGTTTTAGTCTTAGGGCAATTGGAGATAATGAAAATTTAATGTTATATAAAGAAATTATTTTTGCAAATTTAACTATTTCCAAAACTGCTAATGTTACCAATGTTTTAAATGGTCAACGTGTTACATATACTATTACTGTAACTAACAATGGAAATAATACTGCTACTAATGTTTGGATTAATGATATTTTACCATCTGGTATTATTTATCTGGGATCTTATCCTTCTGGAGATTATAATCCAAGTACTGGTATTTGGTATATTGGTAATTTAAATAATGGGTCTAATGTTACATTATTTATTAATGTTCTTTTGAATCGTTCAGGAAATATCACTAATATGGCTACTATTAATTTAGATGAATCTAATCTTGGTATTAACAATACAAATGTAACTATTAGTGTAGATCCTGCTGTAAATCTCACTATTAATAAATCTAGTAATGTTAAAGGAAATGTTGTTAATGGTCAAACAATACACTACACTATTACTGTAAGTAATCATGGTCCTGATGGAGCAACAAATGTTGTTGTTAATGATAAATTACCACTAGAACTTGTTTATTTGGGTAGTTCTACTAAATATGGGACTTACAATCCAAACACAGGTATTTGGACAATTGGTAGTTTAGCTAAAGATGGAACTGCTACATTAATTATCACTGTTCGTATTAATACTACGGGTAATATAACTAATATAGTTAATATAACTACTAGTGATATGAATTATGGTAGTAACATGACTAATCTTACTATTTTAGCTATTCACAACACTAGCCTTAATGTTAGTGCTAAATTTAGCAATGATAATAAAACTATCTTTTTCACAGGCAAATTAGTTGATGAATTTGGAAATCCATTAAGCAATAAAACAATCAAGTTTTATTTAAATGGTAAATATATTGGGAAATCTTTGACTAATGAAAATGGTGTAGCTGAGCTCAATTATACTAAAAATAATCCTTTTAAACCAGCAAATTACTTAATATTTGCTTTATTTAATGGTGATGAAGAATACAATTATTCAAATGCTTCTTATAATTTAAAATTCAAAGAAGACAAGAATAATAGTACTAACAATACAAATATCAATCCAGTTGTAGCTAATGCAACTATGAAAGAAACAGGAATTCCAATAACTGCTATATTTTTAGTATTTTTGATTAGCTTAGGATTAATAACTAAAAAAAGGTAATATTTAATTTTTTAAAGGATTTTTAATTTGCAAAATATTATGTTTCAAAGTTAGGAAATCTTTGATTTCCTTTAATTTTTATCCTTATTTTTATTTTTATTTTTAAATTGGATAAATTATAGTAATATTTTACTGAAAAAATTAGAATAAATAGTATTGTATATGTATCAATCAATTTATGAAGGTCATTATATAATAAAATTATAATAAAAATATTTAATATATCTATTATTAGTTATTTTTATTATTTTTATTATTTTTTTTATTATTATTTCTTTATTATTAATTATTTTTTGAATTAATTTAATTATAATAATAACTTTTATATTTTTTTATATTAATGAAATGGAATATTATTTTTTATATTATAAAGATTTTGCTATAATTTTAGCTATTGAAATACAACTGACTTCTGATTTTAATGTGTCTGTCCCTGCAATAGATTTAGCTCCAGCAGCATATATTTTTAAAACTGCATCATTAACAAGAATGGGATGAACACAACAAACACTAACAGATTTAGCTCCTTGATCTTTTAATATACCAATCGCATTGACTATAGTACCTCCAGTAGCTATAATGTCATCAATAATTATTGCTTCTTTTCCTTTTACAGAATCTATACTAACTTTTTTTTCAGTTTTATTCAATTGAGCTAATTTCGGGTCATTTGCAGAAAAATCACATCTAATGTCCGCGATTTTTGTTTCAACTTTATCTGGGCCTAATCGTACTTTATTCATATAGGTACAACTGCAATCAAGTATCTTAGCAATTTCCTCTGCAAAATTAAGTGCTCCTTTATCTGGAGCAATTATTATTGGATCTTTAGAAATAGAGTCTATATATTCTGCAATTGCTTCCATAGCTGAGATATTTTTCGTCGGAATATTGAAAAAATCTCTAACACTATCTTCATGAAGATTTACAGAAATTATTTCATCTGCACCTGCATCTTCAATTATATTTGCTATTACTTGTGCTGAAATTGATTCTCCACTTTTAAATCTTTTTTCCTGTCTACCATAGCCAAAATAAGGAATAACAACTTTTAACTTTTCAACACCCATATCCTTTAATGTTTTTATCATGAATAATAATTCAATAAGGTTTTCATCTTGAGGATATCCTGTTGATTGTATAATAACTGCTTCTTCTGCAACTTCTCCTTTTATTCTGAGATATCTTTCTCCATCAGGAAATTTTTTTGTTTCAATTGGACATAAAGAATCTCCAAGCTCTTTTGCAACATTAGCTGCTAATTTTTGAGAGGCTGAACCACCGATTATCAATAATATCACCATTTAACTATAATAATAATAATCTGTATTATTTATTATTTATAAGTTTAGTTTCTATATTAAACTAATGATTTTTTCTTTTAGATTAATAATTTTACATATCATTTTTAATAAATAATGTTATTAATATTAAAATTAAATCTAAAAATAAAGTAATAACAATCTTAAGAATAATCATTAAATTAAAATTAAATTATATAAATATCACATTATATAATATTAACTTTTTATAATTATATTTAATAAATATATTTAATATATTATAAAATCAATCTTTTTTATAATTTAATATTTTATTGGTTTAATATTTTATATAATTTATAATTTATTTGATAATTAAAAATATTATTGTGTATTTTAGATAATTTTAACCTTGAATACTTTTACTTTTGAATAATTTTTCAACTGTATAATAATATTTTAGCAGTATTTTTGGAAAAATATATTATACATGTTTCACAGATAAATATATTATATATATTAATTAATGTACTTAATCTAAAGGATATTTTGATTCATAAAAGAATATTTAATTAATTTTATCATCTTATATATGTATTTTATCATTTTATAAAGGTTCTAAATTTATTTTTTAAAGAGGTGTCGTAATGCATGAATTATCAATGGCAGATGGTATTTTAAAAGCAGTAATTTCAAATGCTGAGCAAAATGGGGCTACTGAAGTTACAGAAGTAACTATTGAAATTGGAAAATTGGCTCTTCTTAATCCAGAGCAAGTTAAATTCATGTTAGGAGTTCTTAGTGAAGATACAATAGCAAAAGATGCAAATTTTGTAATGGTAGAAATCCCTATTGAAATTAAGTGTAAGGAATGTGGTTATATTGGCTTAGCTGATGGAGATGATTTAGATCATTATGCTCCCATGGTAGAATGTCCTAAATGTGAAAATAAGGTCATTGAGATTACTAACGGTAAGGATTGTATTGTAAAAAATATTGTTATTGAAAAACCTGATGATTAAAATATTTTTTAAATTAAAATATTATTAATATAATTTAGATATATTTAATTTTTAGGTATAAATTAGATAAATTTTTATAGCTTAGATATGGTTTTAACTTAAATAATAGGTTTAAATCAAAGAATAAGTTCTAAATAAATCATTTTTATAAGTAATTTTTGGATATATATTAATATATATCTTTGTGTATATCTTAGTATTATCTTAGTATATATCGTTATATATTTTAAACATTGAGAGATGGTTATTAATGCATAAAGTAGCAGAAATTGAAGTTCAACATAATATAATGAAGGCTAATAAAAAATTAGCAGATAAAAATCAAGAAATATTTGATAAAAATAATATTTTTTGTGTGGATTTTGTAGGTGCAATTGGTTCTGGTAAAACTTCTCTTATTGAAGACCTTATTGATAATATGAATGGTTCAATCGGTGTCATAGCTGGAGATGTTATCAGTAAATTTGATGCTGGTAGATTTGAGAGCCATAATGTCCCTGTTGTAGGTTTAAACACCGGTAAAGAATGTCATCTTGATGCACACCTTGTTGAGCATGTTCTTGATGATATGCCAATGGATAAGATTGATTATCTCTTTATTGAAAATGTAGGTAATCTTATTTGCCCTGTTGATTTTGATCTTGGTTCTCATATGCGTATTGTAGTTATAAGTGTTAGTGAAGGTGATGATACAGTAGAAAAACACCCTTTAATATTCCAGAGTGCAGATCTTGTTATTATTAATAAAGTTGATATCGCTGATGCTGTTGGTGCAGATAGTGATAAAATGGTTAATGATGTTCATGATATAAACCCTAGTGTTGAAGTTATAAAAACTAGCCTTAAACAAGGAATGGGATTAGATAAAGTTATTTTAGCTATTGAAAACTTTAAAAATAATATTTAATCTAATAATTCTTAAAAACAATATAGTATTTGAATAATAATATTAATGCTGATACTCTAAATAATAATATTTAAATTTAGGTAATTTTTAAAAATTAGATGATTTATCAAATTAGATATATTTTATAAAACTAATTAGATATATTTTATAAAACTAATCAGATATATTTTATAAAACTAATTAGATATATTTTATAAAACTAATTAGATATATTTTATAAAACTAATCAGATATATTTTATAAAAATAAATTCGATATATTTTATAAAACTAAACTAGATATAATCTATAAACTAAATTATATATTTTTATAAAGTTATATTGCTTATGAAGTTAAATAAAGGTGATTATTTTGAAAATTTGGATAGATATAACTAATTCTCCTCATGTAAGATTTTTTAAAGATATAATTAAATATTTCCAAGATGAAGGAGAAGATTTAATCATCACTGGAAGACAATTTGGGGATATTCATAAGTTAATGGATATGTATGGTTTTGATTTTATATCTGTTGGTAAACACGGGGTTTCTCTTGAAGAAAAACTTAAAGAAAGCACTGCTAGGGTTGATAGTTTAGTTGATATCATAGCTAGTGAAAAAATTGATGTTGCTTTATCTAAACATTCAATAGAATTGCCTCGTATATCTTTTGGCTTAGGGATACCTAGTTTATATATTTTAGATAATGAACATGCTGAAGCAGCAAATAAACTTACACTTCCATTATGTGATAGATTAATAGCTCCAAGAATTATTGACATGTGGAAACTAATTGGTTATGGTGCAAATCCAAATAAACTTCTTAGATATAATGGGACTTCTGAAATTATCCATTTTAAGAGCTTTGAATATAATCAAAATATTTTTAATGATCTAAATATTAATTTAAAAAATCCTAAAACTATTTTAATGAGGCCGGAACCTTCTTTAGCATCTTATCTTGATGCTGACTGTAGAGAATCAGTACTTTCTCCTATTGTGGAAGTATTAAAAGAATATGCAAATATTTTAATTTTACCTCGTTTTAAAGAACAATCAGAAATTTTTGAAGGGATTGAAAATGTTACTATCTTGAAACCTCCTGTGGATACTTCTAGTATAATTAAACATTGTGATTTAGTTATTGGTGCAGGTGGAACCATGAATAGGGAAGCTGCTGTTTTGCATACTCCTGTTATTTCTTGTTATCCAGGAATTCCTTTGTCTGTTGATCAATATTATATTGATAAAGGTTTAATGTTTAGGTCTAATAATACCGAAGAAGTAATAAACAAAGCACTTAGTTTTCTTGTTAATCCTACTAAAAAAGAAGAAATTAAACATGATGATTTATTTCAATTAATTGTTGATAATGTTTATGAATTAGGTAGAAAAAAATAATATCTCTTTTTTAATATTATTCCTTTTTTATTCTTAAGAATATATGTTTTATAATGTCTTTTAGAATAATACACTTTTTAAAATAATATTCTTTAGAATAATGTCATTTTTTAAAATAATTTAATTTTTAGAATATAAAATTTTTTCATTTTTTCTTATTTGTTGACTAGCTTTTTTTGTCCTATATTTTCTAATATTATATTAATTCAATTTATTCTTATTTTTAGTTTTTATATTTCTATAAAAATAAATTTAAAAGTATTTTAGTATCATGATTATTACTATGATTTATATCTAATTTTTATAGATAAATTTAAATACTTTTAAAATAAATCTTTTATAGTCTTTATATTGAAGTATTTATATCTTGAGGGCTGGTAGCTCAGATGGTAGATCGTCGCCTTGGCATGGCGGAGGCCCCGGGTTCAAATCCCGGTCAGTCCATTTTTTTAATTCTCTTCTTTTTCACTTCTATTAACTTTAAAAACTTTTCAGGTTTTTTGCGGGATTTTAAGATGTGTTTTCTTATTTATAGAAAAACTTTTTATTGAGTAAGTATAAATAAATTTATATTGTAAATAATAATATTATGGAAATTAAATATTGGTAATATAATTTCTATATTAATAATTTTGTATAATAATTTGATTACATAATCTTCTCAGTAATTTTAATGTAATTTTGTATAATTAATTGTTATTTAATAATTATTATAAAATCAAAATAATCTCAGTTTTGGTTTATTGTTGTAAGTTTAATATTAAAACATTTTATAAAAATAATTTTATAAAGATAAATATAATTCAATATTCATTATAAAATATTTAAAATAATTATTTTAACTAATAAATTATTTTAACTATAAATATAAAATACTAAAATTTTTGAAGTAATTTTTAATAGTTATTTTATATTTATTAAAAAATCTTAATCTATATAAAAATAAATTTTAAAAAGGAGTTTTCTATGCCTTTAATAGCTCAAAATCATTTTCAATTTATATTAGAAATAGGAGCAATAATATTTGCTTTAGTGACATTTACTATTAATTTAGTTCCAATTTCTCTTAGTATAATTACTTTCCTTTCACTTTTCTTGTCTGTTGCATTTACTCTTCTTTTTGGGGCAGATATTGCAATGTTATTTTTATCTTTTGGACAAAATGAGTTTACACATCCTTTTGGACCAATAGCACTTTTAGCAATTATAACTTCTTTGGCTTCATTAAAAGTAATGGAAGATTCTGGTGTTAATGTAAAAAGTTTACAAAAATTTGTCTTTATTTTATTAATGGGGGTAACTGTATTTGGGGGATTAATGCATAGGTCTTTCCTTCTTCTTTGGATTTTAGGTTTATTTGTAGGATATTTCTTAATATCTAAATCTTTCAGACAAAAATCATTTTTAACTGTAAAGAGAATTCTTATATTTTGTGGTTTGGGAGGTGCAGCTTTTGTTTGTCTCGAGTTACTTTCGACCATAACTCATATGGAGGTATTTTCTCCATTACTTAGGATTACCAGAATTGAAACAAACTCTCTTGCAAGTTTAAAGATGGTTTTACACAATACTCAACTAATTGGCCATACTCCAGGTTCTGCTTATTGGGGTGCAGAAGATACAGGTTTTGCTTCAGGATATATAAGTCTTCCTATGTCTTTTATTCTCTTATTTGGATTGCCATTTCCCTTGTTTTATGGTGTGTTAGTAACTAAAAAAGATACTATAGATTATATGTTGCCTGGAATTTTTGGTTATTCCTTTGATTTCGGATATTTGGGATTGATAGGCCTTGTGGGATTCACATTATTCACGATAATTATTGGTCTGATGGTTCTTAGGGAGTATAGGGCTAAACGTGAAAAAAATAATAAAAAATATCTTGGAAAAGAAGTTCTTTTAATAGGATCTCTCACAGCTTTTATAGCTCAAGCTATTGTTGGAATGTTTATATTTAATCGTTCTATTAATGGTACTGCTCTTTTAACGTTTATATTCTTAGCTTCACTAGTACTTGCTCATGTAATTTCTCTTAAAAGGGATTAAATGGAGAATATTTAAATAATATTATCTAAGTTTATAATTAAAATTATTCTAGTAAAAGTATGTATTTTTACTGAGGTTTATTGAAATATTATTAAATTAAAAGAATTTTTAGTAGGTGAAATTATGAAAAAAGCTTTGATTTTATTAGGGTGTCCAGAATCTCCTTCTCAAACTCCAATGGCAGTTTATTCTTCTCAAAAGTTAGTTAATATGGGGTATGATGTTACTATAGCAAGTACTCCATCAGCATCTAAGCTTTTAGAAGTTTCTGATCCTGATGAATATTATATTAAAAATAAAATTGATATTGAAACATGTTTAGAAAATTTAGAAAAAGGACAATATGATTTATTAGTGGGATTTGTTCATAAAGATGCAGCTGCTTCATATTTTATTACTTTTTACCACATTCTTCAATGTGAATCAATTGCTTTAGTCTTTGAAAAAGATAATGATTTATTGGAAGATTTTGTTAAAATTGTTGATGAAAACACGGATTCTAAGATTGTAGCTGTAAGAGCTTTCCATAATCCAACTCCTCTAAGAGTTAAATTTGATAAAGTTTTAAAAGAATTGTAAATATTTTAAAGAATTGTAAATATTTTGTTTTAGGTTGTGATTTTATGTCATTTTGTTTAGATACTTATCTTCAGCAATCAGATGATTATGAAGTTTTATTATCTCGTGCAGGTTTTAAAGATTGTGCAAAGGTTATAAAAGATAAATCTACTGAAGTTCTATATATTAATCCAGGGGATAAGATTTTAGGGGCACGTATTATTGGAATTCCTCCAGTTCCTGTTGGTATAAATAAGGATAAAGGGACCGTAATAATTTCTTACACCAAACCATGTCATGGAACTGCAGCAATCGAGCTGCCTGTTGATGATAAAGAGATTGAGAATATTAGAAAAATTGCTATTAAAAATTAGTTTTACTATGAAATTAATCTATTTTTATATTTATAGTATATTTTAAGGACTTTAAACCTTTTTTTATATTAATCATATTTTCTATCCATATAATTTTAATTTTAAGTGTAATATGTTGGTTTTAAATACATATAATTTTTATTTAGTTATATAATTTAATTCTATTTTATAATTTAGCTTTATAATTTAGCTTTATAATTTAGTTTTATAATTTAGTTTTATAATTTTATTTTATAATTTAATTCTAGTATATAAATTATATTTTATTAATTCTAAATTTAATCTATCAAACAAATAATTATTATTAAATAGATATATAGATAATTATTAATTAAATATGCAATTAATATAATTAAACAGATAATAAAAAATTTTTACATAAAAATTATTTCTAGGTGATCAAATTTTAAGCACTGTTGTTGGTAGTTATCCTGTCTATCTAAAAGAAAATAAATCTATTAAAGGAAAGATACTTTCTAATATAGGGGTTTATGACTCTTATAAATTAGCTATTCGTCATGCTGTGGATTCACAATTAAAAGCAGGTGTTGATATAATTTCTGATGGTCAGGTTAGGGGGGAAATGGTTGAAATTTTTGCTAAATCTATCCCCGGTTTTGAGATTGAAGGGAATACTTATCATATTAATTCTAAAATATATAAACATAATAAATCTATTGGGGCAAGTGATTTAAAATTAGCTATTAAATATATGGAAGAATTTTTATCTAAATCTGATGATATGTCTCCTGAAGAAAAATCTAAAAAAGGAGTTAAAGGAATAATTACTGGGCCATCCACTATAATACAATCTTCAAAATTAGGCCCAATATATAAAGATAAAAATAAAGCTATAATTGACATGGCAAATGCACTTAGAGAAGAAGCAATAGCTCTTGAAAAAGCTGGAGCTAAATTAATTCAAATTGATGAGCCATTTCTTTCTACGGGTTTAATTGATATGGAAGTAGCTAAAGAAGCTATTGATATTATAACTATGGGTATAAACATTCCTGTATCTTTACATTGTTGTGGGGATATTAAAAATGTTTTTAAGGATCTTATTTCATTCAATATATCTATTATTGATTGTGAATTTGCTGGACATCCGAATAATATAGATATTTTAAAAGAAAATGCTGATTATCTGATTAAAAATGGCAAAAAAGTGGGATTGGGTGTTATCGACACTAAAAAACAATCTATTGAATCCATAGAAGAAATATCTAAACTTATTGATAAAGGAATCAGAATAATGGGTAAAGAAAATCTCTTAATCGATCCTGATTGTGGAATGAAACTTTTACCTGATGATATAGCTTTTGGAAAGCTTAAAAACATGGTCAAAGCTATGAATTTAAAAAAATAATTATATTAATAATAATTATATTATTATTTTTAAATAAAAAATAAATGTAGAATTTCAAAACTATATAATAAGCAAATAATTTAAAAATAAAAAATATTTATTAAATAATTAAATAGCTAATAAGAAAGTACATGAAATTTAATAAAATAAATATTAAATATTAAAATAAGAAATATTTATATAAAAAAACAGTTAATTAGCTCTTAATAACATATAAACAGAACCGTAATCTGCTGAAGTTTTACCTTCATTAATTATTTTTCCATTTGAATCAGTAACTATTACTTTAGTAGTCCCAATTCCTTGTTGATTAATTGTTATACTTGCATAGCTATTTATATTTCCTAAACTAATATTTTTACTACCTGAACCACTATTTTGTGAATATTTTCCATCAATAGTAATATAAGAAGCCCATTCATTTTTTGTTTTTATTTCAATATTATAATCTCCCTTGGGAATACTGATTGTTGATGCTGTACTATTATTTCCCTCAATTGAAATATTTGCTTTATTAATTTCGTCTGTAACTTGATTAGCTACAAAAGCAAATGTTATAGCTCCAACCACACAACAAATAGCTATAACAATAATTAGTATTATAACTAATTTTTTTCCAGTACTCCACTCACTAAAACTCATTTTTACAACCTCTCATTGAAAATACATATTCTTATTAATAATTTATATTTATAAATATATAATTATTATTAATTATTTTTTTTTATTAAATAAGATTAGTTTAATGGGGTAAGTTTTATATAAGGTTTATTGAGCATAAAAAATATTTTCGTGGATTTTTATTTTTATAAAAAGATAATATAAAATTTTGGGCATGAATAATTAATTAATATAATATTTATTTTCTAATTTTTGATTATTTAATTATTAATATTTTTTAAACTAAAATAATTATATTTCATTTATATTCAATTTTTTCATATTTATTAAGAATATATTAAAGTAATTATATTTTACATTATAATTTTTAAAGGAGTTTTTTTATAGTAGTATACTTAATATATTATTATAAAATCAATATAATACAAGATATTATATGATTAAATTTAACTATTCAGTTTATAAATCGAAGTAATAATTATATGATAAATAATATATTACTATGTCGATATAAAAACATAATAAATACATTTCATAACTCTTTAATTATAATTAATTATTTAATTTTATTGATTAATTATATAATTAATTATCATAAAATTAGTTATATATTAATGACTTTGAAAAACACTTGGAGATATAAAATGCCTATATTATTAGAAGTTGATGAAATTGCTGATGGATGGGAGAAGTTAGCTAAAGAAATAATGAAAAATGGTAAAGATGTTAATGATGAAAGAGGTTCATTAACTAAAGAAATTTTGAATGTTATGGTTTCTATAAAAAAACCATTTGGAAAAAATGTTAATGGTGATTTTTTCAATATTCAATCTAATTCTAATGATATTTCGACTATCAGGGTTCCTGAAGGATATTTTTGGAAGGGTGATAGGTTAAAGACATATAGTGAACAATTTATAAGTGAAGATAAACAAGGATTTGTTTATACTTATGGTAATAGACTCAGGGCTCATTTTGATGGTGTTGATCAAATAAATGAATCAATTGAGCGACTTAAAAATTGTAGAGAATCTAGAAGGGCAATTTCTATAACATGGGATCAAGTTATTGATACAAAAAGTGATGAAGTTCCTTGTATGATTTTGGTTGATTTTAAAATAAGGGATGATAAGCTTTATACTACAGCTCTTTGGAGAAGTCATGATATTTATGGGGCATGGTTTCCAAATGCAGTAGGTCTTAGCTATCTAGCGCAATATGTTGCAGAAAAAGTTAACGCAACTATTGAAACAATAACAATCCACTCTATTAGTGCTCATATTTATGAAGTCAATTTTTCAGAGGCTAAAGAACTTTTATAATCTTTAAAAAGATTTATAATATTAAATCAGTTATTAAATGGTTTAATTTTAAATAATATTAATTCTAATATTTAATTTATTTCAATAAATTTAATAAGGATGATAGTAAAATAATTATTAATAGTAATTAAGTAGTATAAAATAATTATAATACTTATTAATTATTTAATAATGATTTTGGTTGTTTAAATAGTTTTAAATTTTTAAATTTTCATTTAGCAATATTTTAGTGATATATAAAATTTAAATATTGCGTTTTTAAATGAACTAATCATTATTATTTAAATTCAACTAATTAAAAAATTTTATATTTAAAATTAGAATATTTTTAATTCAAAATTAAAACATTTTTATATTTAAAATTAGAATATTTTTATATTAAAATTAAAATAGTTCTATAATTAAAACATTTCTATATTTAATTTTTTATATTAATAAAATTAATAATAAACTTAATAAAATTATCTAAAGGAGATATAATGAAAATTGGTATGTCACATGGTGCTGGTGGAGAAGTTATGGGAAAACTTATTTCTGAGACCATTCTTAATAATTTGTCAAAAAAATCGGTAAATGGAGGAATAGGTTTAGATGCTCTTGATGATGGGGCAACAATACCTTTAGAAGATTATGAAGTAGTTGTAACTACAGATGGTCATACTATAAATCCTTTATTTTTTCCTGGTGGGGACATAGGTAGAATTTCTGCAGCAGGAACAATAAATGATGTTGCTGTCATGGGAGCAAAACCATTAGCAATTACTAATGCAATGATAATTAAAGAAGGTTTTTCGATTGAAGATTTAGATAAAATTGTAAAATCTATGGATGAAACTTGTAAAGAAGCCGATGTAGCAGTTGTTGCTGGAGATACTAAAGTAATGGAACAAGATAAAATTGATGAATTAGTTATAGTCACTACTGGTATTGGTATTGTTGAAAAGGGTAAAGCTATAAGGGACTCTGGTTTGAATGTTGGAGATAAAATAATTATAACTGGGAGTGTTGGAGATCATGGAATGTCTTTAATGTCTTTTAGAGAAGGTTTCGGTTTTGAAACAGACCTTAAATCAGATGTTGCTCCTGTTTGGGGAATGGTAGAAAAAGCTCTTAAGGTTGGTGGTGTAACTGCTATGAAAGATCCAACAAGAGGAGGATTAGCTAATGCTATCAATGAAATGGCAACTAAATCTGGAGTTGGAGTTCTTCTTCAAGATGAATTAATACCTATAAAGCAACAAGTCAGAGCTGTTTCTGATATGCTTGGTATAGATCCTTATGAAGTAGCTAATGAAGGAAAAATAATAATGGGTGTTAAAGCGGATTTGGCTGAAGAAACATTATCTGCAATTTCTAAAGATAAATATGGAAAAGATGCAGTTATTATTGGGGAAGTTATTGAAAATGATAATAGTCATGTTTTAATAGAAACCAAAGTTGGAGGAAAGAGAATATTAGAATCTCCAATTGCAGATCCAGTTCCTAGAGTATGTTAATTATATATTTTGGTATTTTAAATATATAATAAGTTATTTTAATTATATATTATTTTTAATTATAATTTAAAATTATTTTTTAATATAAAACTTCATTATTATATTTATTTTAGTTCTCAATAATGATTTCTAATAATTATTTATTTAAAATGGTGTTATAAATGGTGAATTTATTTAAAAAAAGGGCTTTAGCTTATATTGCTGATTATTTTGTTGTTTCAGCAGTTATGTGGATTATAGCAGAATTATTATATTTTATAATATTTCCGTTTTCAGCATTTTTTGTCTATGAATATCTAATAATATTAACGCCTATTGTTGGACTAGGGTACTTTGTTTTATTGGAAAAGAACTTAGGAACAACAGTTGGGAAACATTTATTATTCTTAAAGGTTATTTCAACAGATAGCTATAATTATAACAATAAAATTTCTTATAAACAATCTATAATAAGAAATCTTTCAAAAATTTATTGGATACCAATAATCTTTGATATTTTAATTGGAAGATTTGTTGGATCTTCAAATGAAAGGATCTTAGGAAGATTATCTAATAGTGAAGTTGTTTCTGAAGATGTTGATTATCCAAGTAAAATAAATCTAAAACAGGATAGTGATAGTTAATTTTCCTATATTTAAATATTTTAAATTTTTAAAAAATTTAAATTTTTAATATTTTATTATATTTTACTATATTTTATTATATTTTATTATATTTTATATGTTTATCATATTATATTAAAAATAGTTATAATTATAAATTTTAAAAGTTATATAAGAAAATGAAGTTTTATTTATAAGATTACAATAATAAAAGAAGTTTTATCCATAAAAATACTTTTTTAATAAAGTTTTAATTATAAAAAATTATAAAATAGGTGATTAATTTGGAAACAATTATCTGGCCCGCTTATATTGATTCAAGTAAAAGTAGAAGTGATGGAAGGAAAATAAGTAAAGATGATGCTATTTCTCATCCAAAATTAACTGAAATTGCTCGTGCTGCACGTAAATTAGGTTTAAGTCCTAAAACTGAGGATGATAAATCATATCCTAAATTTTGGTGGGATGATACTGGTAGAATAATAATTGAACGTGAGGAAGTATCTAAAAATAAGATTTTAGTTGATATTAGTCAATCGATAAAATCTTTAAGAAAAAGATAATTTATTTAAATATATTTCAAATATATTTCAAATAAATTTCAAATAAATTTTAAAATGAATATGTTTAATACTAATTTTAAATAAAAGTTCATTAATTATACAGTAATAAGTATTTAATAATAATATTATTTTGCTTTTGATTTTAAGATAATATATTATAAATTTATAATAGATATTTAAGTAAATAATTTTTTATAATACATATTTAAGTAGCTATTTATTCGCATTATTGTTATTATCGTTATTTTTTTGTCATTATTGTCATTATTAATAATAATTTTAATATAATAATTATTTAAATTTAAAAACTTTAAAGGGAAAAACATGGAAAAATTGCCTTTTGAAATGAAACAATCATTTAATAAAGCTAAAGAAATCATTGAAAATTCAGAAGATATTAAAATATATAGTCATAATGATTGTGATGGTATATCTTCGGGATCTATTTTATCTACAATCCTTGATAGACAACAAAAAGATCATGAAATTGAAATTGTTAGTTTAGATAGACTTGAAAACTTAGAAATAGAAAATGAACTAACTATTTTTTCTGATTTGGGATCTGGTCAGGAAGTTGACAAGCTAGCTAAAAATAATTCAAAGATAATTATTTTGGATCACCACCCTCCTATTAGGAATTTAAATTATACTAAAAATGTTTCTCATCACTATTTGGAAATAAATCCTCTTCATTATGGTATTGATGGTTCTTATTATGTATCTGGGGGAGGATTAAGTTATCTTTTAGCTAGAGAATTTGGTTATATTGATTTAAGTTGGATTGGAGTTCTTGCTGCTATTGGAGATATGCAAAATAGTCGTTCTGGTAAACTTGAAGGTTTAAATTCAATTATTTTAAATGATAGTATTAATCAAGGCTATGTCCAATCAATAAATGATTTATCTTTATATGGTAGACAAACAAGACCATTATTTGTAGCTCTCTCTTATTTTAGTGATGTTAATTTACCAATAACAAACAACAGGACTGAATCAATAGCTTTAATGAAAGATTTAGGAATTCCTCGAAAGATTGGTGATAGATCTCGAACACTTAGTGATTTAGACAATATTGAAAAAGGAAAATTATTTTCAGAACTTGTTAAAATGTTATCTAAAGAAGTTCCTAAGAGATATATTCATCATGTTCCAAAGCTTGTAGCTAGTGATTCTTATGAGTTTATGATGGAAGAAAATCATACTTTTTTAAGGGATGCCTCTGAATTTTCAACAGCTATGAATGCATGTACAAGAAACAATAGGGAAGATATAGCTTTAAAAATACTAAAAGGTAATAGAACTGATGCATTAGACCAACTGGAAATTATTTCAAAAGAACATAGGAGATATCTTGCTAAAAATATTAATAGAATTGAACAAGAGGATATGATTAAGAATTTGGATAATGTACAATATTTTGATGGGGATGGTATTAAGAGTCAAGTTGTGGGAACTATTGCTGGTATGATTCTTAGCTATGGGGATTGGAAAAAACCTATGATAGGTTTTACACAGATTAGCGATGAAGATGAAGATTTAAAAGTTTCTTTGCGTTGTTCAAGACTTCTTGCTTATGATGGAATTCATTTTGGTAATATCATAAGAAAAATATCTAAATCCGTTGGAGGCAATGGAGGTGGCCATTCTGTGGCTTGTGGAGCTTATATTCCTCTTGAAAAAAAAGAAGACTTTCTTTCTAGTTTTAATAGTCATTTAAATGGAGTTTTATAAATGAAAATTTTATTTTTAAATTTACCATATAAATTCAATATTAGCCGTGCTAGCAGATGGCCTGAAAAAACAAAAGCAGGGACATTATATTACCCTTATTGGTTAGCTTATGGTGCAGGAGTCTGTGAGAAAAAAGGGATAGATACTAAATTAATTGATTGTATTACAAAGGGTTACTCTACTGAAGATACTCTAAATGAAATATCTAATTATGGGCCTGATTATATAATGGCTGAAATTACTACTCCTACATGTTTTTATGATTTTGATACAATAAACACTATAAAAAATAAAAATCCCAATATCAAAATTATTATTGGAGGCACTCATGCAACTATATTGGCCGAAGAAGTTTTAAATCAATGTGAAGGAATTGATTATATTGTTCGTCAAGAATATGATTTCACAATACCTGAAATTATCTTCACTGAGAATAATTTTGGAAATTCTGATGATAAAGGCAATATTTCTAATATTAAAGGATTGTCTTATAGGTTTAATGAGAATAATATTCAAAACACTAGTGAGAATATTAATGAGAATAAGAATAATAAGCTTAATATTAATAAGACTAATAATCCTAATATTAATAAGCCTAATATTAATAATCCTAATATTAATAAGACTAATAAGCCTAATATTAATAATAATGGCAATATTAATGAGGAGAATCATAATAAAATCATAATTCATAATCCTGACAGAATTCCTTTAGATAATTTAGATGAACTTCCATTTGTTTCAAAGGTTTATCAGAAGTTTTTAAATGTTGATGACTATGCATATGCTTTTGCCCAAAAACCAATGATACAAATTGTAAGTGCTAGAGGTTGCCCTAACAAGTGTAATTTTTGTTCATATCCTTCTACAATGGGAGGAAGGCTATTCAGGACTAGGAGCACAAATGACCTTGTTGATGAAATAGAATATATATTAACAGAAATGCATGAAATTAAAGAAATTTTCATTGAAGATGATACATTTACAGTTAATAATGAAAGAGTTATTGATTTTTGTGAAGAAATAATTAATAGAAATTTAAATCCAGTATGGTCTTGTAACACTCGGGTTGACCTACCTTTTGAGGTTATGAGTAAAATGAAACAGGCAGGATGCAGATTACTTGTCACTGGATATGAATCAGGCTCTCAAAAAGTTTTAGATGAAATTAAAAAGGGAATAACTCTACAACAATCTCTTGATTTTTCAAAAAATACAAAAAAGTTGGGAATTAAAGTATTTGGATGTTTTATGATTGGTTTGAAAGGAGATAATTTAGATACTATAAATGAAACTTTTGAGTTTGCAAAAAAAGTTTATCCTGATATGTGCTTTTTTCAACAAGCTGTTCCTTTTCCAGGAACTGAATTTTATGATTGGGTAAAAAATGAAGGTTATCTTATTACTGAAGATTATTCAAAATGGTTAAATAATGATGGTTATTTGAATTGTCTTGTAAATTATCCATATGCTAGTTCTGAAGAGATTGAAAAAATTAGGGATAATCTTATGAGTAAATATTATTTCTCATTTACATATATATTCAAAACATTTTTGAGTAATTTAGATTGGATAGAGTTTAAAAGGGTTGTTCGTGGAGGATATGCTTATATCTCTTTTAGAATAAAAAAATTACTGAAGTGAAAGTGATATTAATCATATTTTGCATATATTTTTATAAAATACAATTAATCTATAGGAGGTTTTTATTATTACTATTATTAGTATTGATAAATATGGCAAAAAAGATATAGCTAATGGTAAAAATGAAGCTATTGTAAAAGACAATAATTCTATCTATAAAATTAGTATTATAATGCCTATTTTTAATGCTGAAAAACACCTTAAATCTTCTTTAGATTCAATAATTAATCAATCTATTGGTCTGGAAAACCTTCAAGTGATATTAATAAATGATGGTTCTACAGATGAAAGTAAAAATATATTAAATGAATATGCAAGAAAATATGATAATTTTTTAGTTATCCATATTGAAAAAAATATTGGGGGAGCATATGGTCCAAGGAATATTGGTATAAAATATGCAAGTGCAGATTATTTAATGTTTTTAGATTCTGATGATAGATATGAATTAAATGCTTGTGAAATTCTTTTTGGAAAAATATCTTCTAAAGACTATAAGAATTTGGATATTGTATTTGGTAGATATAAGCGTATATATAAAGATGAAAGTCATAATGGATATCTAGATAAAAAAAATGAAGAAAATTATGGGGAAAATAATGAAATAAATTATTCTAAAGGTCTCAATATGGAATATATTCAAAAATCATATTCTCCTTATGAAGATAATATTTTTGAATACAGTGATGATGTATTAGAAAATTACTATCTTTCGCCTCCTGCTTCTTTCTTTTGGAAAAATATTTTCAGTAATCTATTTTATGGTAAAAAAATAAAAAAATATGATTCTAATAAAGAATACATAAAAGAGATTTATATCCGAGATATTAATAATAATGTGGATATCTTAAAGATTCTCCCATCTATTTGGACAAAAATATATAGTAAAGATTTGATTATTAATAATGATATTAAATTTCCTTCTTATATATCTGGAGAAGATTTAAATTTTGTTATAGAATCCTATCTGAATGCAAAAGGAATATTATTTTTAAATGAATCATTTATAACTAATTATTATATGAGAGATTCTCAAGAAAATAAATCTATTACAAAAGATATTTCTTTTAAACTTGTTTTAGATTCTTTAAAATCCTATAAAACCTGTTTAGATTTATGTAATAGTTATAAATTTCAGTTTGCGGATGTAATTTTGAATCCTTTCTTACTGAATTGGATTCAACTATTTTTAAAATTCAATGGAGATAATAAAGAAAAAAAAGAACTTCTAAATTTAGCTAAACAAATGAAAAAGTCCAATAATGGAGGGTTAATGTTCAAATTATTAATCTCATTTACAATTTTCATAATAAGAATATTTTAATTTAATTAAATAGTATTATTATTATTATTATTATTTGAATTGTTTTTATTTTTTTATAATTCTTTAAATATAAAAAATTTTAATACAAATATCATCTTATAAAATAAGTATTATAAAATAAGTATTATAAAATATGGGTTATAAAATAAGTATTATAAAATTTTTAATATAAAAAATTTAAAATTTGTTTTTTATAAAATTTCATATAGCTAACTAATTTAATTTATTTATCTGAAATTATTCTAAAAAAATATTAAGTATGGATTAAAATAAGTTTAAGGTATGATATTATTACAAAAGTATAAATTATTAATTGTTTAAATATAAATATAATTAAATTTAATTGTGTATGTTTAGGAAGGATATAATGAAAATCTTTAAAAAAAGAGGAGAAATGACCCATTTTCAGATATTAAGTGAGATATCAAAACAAGAACCTCATTTACGTCAAAAAGATATAGCTGAACGCTTAGGAATAACTGTACAGGCCGTATCTGAGAATATAAAAACTTTAATTGAAGAAATGTATATAACTTCTAAAGATGGAAGAGCTCCTTATAAAATAACACAAAAAGGGATAGCTAAAGTTAAAAAAGATGCTATTAGTCTTAGAAAATATTCTGATGATGTTTTAGAAACTATGAATTATTATAAGTCTATATGGCCAGCTATTGCTACTGAAGATTTAAATGAAGGAGAAGAAGTTGGTTTATTTATGGAAGGAGGACTTCTTTATGCAAATAAATCTAAACAAACTGCATCTGCTGAAGTTTTATCTGATGTTAAAAAAGGTGAAGATGTTCCTTTAAGTTCTTTAAATGGTACTATTGATTTAAAAGTAGGTCAAGTAGTTATTGTTACTTTACCAACAATTAAACAAGGAGGATCACGTAATGCTGATTTTGATTTAATTAAATCATTATATACTTCTGATTTTAAAAAATGGGGAATTGATAAAATTGATAAATTTGGGGCTATGGGAACAGTTTCCAGGGCAGTAGCTGATAAATTAAATATTCCTGTTGATATTGAATTTGCAATATCTGCTTCTAGTATATCTGCTGCAAAAAAGGGTTTAAATGTTTTAGTTTTAGTTGTTGGAGATATGTCTAAGGGCATAATAAGAAAATTAGAAGATGAAGGTATTAAATATAATATTGTGGATGCTAGTAAATAATAAACTACTTAATTTATAATAAAATATTTATAAGATTTTTATATATTTAAGTTCAATAGGAATATAACTCAATTATTCTCTTTTTTATATTATTTTTATACTTATAATTCCATATTTACTTTTTCTATTCTTTTTTATAGTTATACTTCATATTTGCTTTTTCTATTCTTTTTTATAGTTATACTTCATATTTGCTTTTTCTATTCTTTTTTATAGTTATAATTTATATTTACTTTTCATACTAGTTTTTTTATATATACTTTTATATTTTAATTTTTTCTTTGATTTTATACATATTTTCTCAAGATATTGTTTGATGTTATTAATGGATTATTTTGTCAAGGGGGTAATGATTATTCTCTATTATTTTAAAAATGTTATAAAAGATATTTTTTTATTTTATTTTCAATTTTAATTCATTATTTAATCTCTTTTTATCAATGATTTTATTATATATTTCTATAAACTTTTTTGTAAGTTAATAATAAATTATATATATTATAAAGATTATATAAATAATATAATATTGATTATGGTAGTATAATTATATTAAATTTTAATTTATTAAATATTTAATTATATTTATAATATTTAATTATACTAATATAGTTAATAGTAAATTAGTATAATTCTTATTTTTTAAAGAGCTAGATTTTTTATTTTTTCTTCATTTTTTCATTGAAGATTTATCATTTATTAAGTGAATATTCACTATAATATAATAAAGAATCAAAATAATGGCTGTTTTTAACATTATAAAGAATTTGCATAAAAAATTTACATGGAGACTTAACATAATGAAAAAAGAACATAATATTAAAATATTTATTTTACTATTCTTTGTAAGTGTTATATTGTCTTTTGGAACGGTTTCTGCTGCTTATAATACGGTTAATGGATCTAATTTTGATGATATACAAAATACAATTGATAGTTCTAATTCTGGGGATACTATTTTATTAGGAAATAAAACTTATTATTCTAATACTAATTCTAATATTAATTTAAATAGTAATAATATTATTATTAAAGGTCAATCTTCTAGTTCTAAAGCTATTTTGGATGGTAGTGGTAGTCAGACACAGATAATGGTAATTAGGGGTAATAATGTTCGTTTAGAAAATCTGATTTTTAGAAATGCTAAAACTAATATTTTTGGTGGAGCTATTAGTACTAGTAGTGCTAATTTAAATATTGTTAACTGTGATTTTATTAATAATAATGCTTTAAATGGTGGAGCAATATATTCAACAGCTAATTTAAATATTGTTGGGGCAACATTTACAAATAATAGAGCTATAAATGGTGGAGCGATATATTCTTCATCTGGTTTGACTATTGATAAAAGTACTTTTTTTAATAATCATGCTAGTTCTAATGGTGGTGGCATTTATACTTCTAGTAAAACTTCAATTAAAGGAAATTCTAAATTTAATAGTAATTCTGCTCATAAAGGTTCAGCTATCTTTTCCAAAAAGAATAGTTTAACTATTGCTAAAACTGTTAAATTTAATAAAAATAAGGCATCGATTGGTTTATCTACATCATTAGTAAATAAAGTTGTTCAATATGGTAAAACAAAGTTGAAAGTTAAGGTTAATGGTTATAACAATAATATTAAGATTGGAGGAGATGTGCCAATATGGGCTGATAATTATAAAAGTGTTAAAATTAATGGCAAAACAGCAAAAAAATATGTTGTTAAACCGGGTACTAAATTTAAACTATATGTTAATGGCAAAGCTATAAATACTAAGTTTAAATCTAAAACAGGTTCTTATGTTGATATTAATACATATCCTACCTATGAATGGAAGGATTTCACGTTTACAGCTACATTTAATGGTGGAGGTATATTCAATAAATCAACTACTAAATTTAAATTTAGTGCTAGAATAGCTAATACTGATGTTTATAATATGGATAAAAATAAAAAATCTAAACGTTATTATCCTTATAGAAAAGATAAATTACAAATTAAGCTATCTAATGGTAAAATTATAACTAAAACTATTGGTCAATATGCATCAGATAATGCTTACCTTTTAGGAGCAGAGAAAGTACCTTCAAATTTAAGAAAATTTTTATGGGGTTACAGTGGTGTTGCTGATGTTAATCAATCTTCCATAAGCAAACAAACTCTTAAAATATTAGTTAGTTCATCTTTAAAATCCAAATCTTCAGGTGCTAAGGGTCTCTTGACTCCTGAGAAGAAACTTAGGGCTATTCAAAGTTGGGTTGGAGATAATTGTGTTTATTTGTACGAAGTTCCTGGTGGATTAATACCTCCTGCAGGTGGTGCAGAAGTTCTTAAAAGAATAAATAACAAATCTATTAAAAATGATACTAATTGTGTTGGATTTTCTAATCTTTTTGTTTCATTAGCTAGAACTGCAGGACTTCCAGTTTCTTATATTAATATTCCCGGGCATATGATTGTTGCAGCATATAGTATTAAAAATGGAAAATGGTATGGAGTAATTATTGAACCTCAGACAAGTTCAGGTAATGTATATCCAAATCAGGATAACTTTTATCAAAAAGGACCTATGGATATTGTTTGGGATTCTAATGGAAATAAAATAATATATTATGGTATTGAGTCTGTATTTGGTGGGGATAGAACATTAGATGGTGTTAATTATTATAGTGGATTACCTATTCCTTTATGGGATTATCAAAGGTTGTTGGACTATTCTAACTATTATAATTTTGCTTATAATCCAAATAATGTTTATAAATATGTACTATGTGATGTTTTATATGTCTATTGATACTTTTGAGGGATTTTTATGAAAATATTTAAAAAAATTACTATTTTACTATTTATATTGTTAATGATTTGTACAACCATTAATATAGTATCTGCATCATCTATAACCATAGATAATACAAATAATACTTTAAAAAATGTTGTAAATAATTATGATACTATTTATTTGGATGATGGTGTTTATAATGGTTCTATGAATAAAGGGATTAATGTTACAAAAAATACTACTATTATTGGATTAAATAAAAATTTAGCTATTATTGATGTTGGATATGGAGAATTGTTTACAGTGAGTAATGGTTCTTTGACTTTAGTGAATTTAACAATAAGAAATGGTCATGGTACTCATTTAATTTCTAATTTTAGATCATTAAAGGTTATTAATACTACATTTGATAATAATCGTTATGGTAGTGAAATTTTAAGCACTGGTGAGCTTTTTGTCATTGATTCAATTTTTAAAAATGGTTTTGGTGGTATTGATAGTCTTTATGGTGGTCATAATATAACTATTAAAAGTACTGAATTTATTAATAATAGTATTGGTGGAGTTTATGGGTTGATTCATGTTTCAGGATTTGATAAAACTCTAAATTTAGATAATTTAACTTTTGTTAATAATAATGCATATGATGCTTTAATTAGTATTATGGCTGATTATATTTCTTTAAAGTTGTCAAATTCAAGATTTATAAACAATACTATTGGTAGTTCAGATTTATTTTATATAAGTGGTCCCTATAGTCATCCTAGTGTTCCTCATAATAAAGAACTTACAAATATTGTTGAAATAGGCACTATAGCTAATATAAATCCTTATATTCATCTTAATGTTCATTTGAAGAAAAACAACCTTATAGTTTTTAAAGCTATTTTAGCTAAATTTGGGGATGTTTTTTCCAATAAGAAGTTATATTTCTATGTTAATGGTAAGTATATTGGTTCTGCTCTGACTAATAAAAATGGTATAGCCACTTTCGCCATTAAAAGATCTAATTTGAATTTTAATGTTCAAATTGTTTTTAAAAAATACAATAATACAACTAGTGCTAGAACAACTAATATAAATGAAGCTTCATTTAATGGTTCTGCTTCTAAGTATGTTATTGGTAAATCAGATATTGTTCTTAAATTAAAAAATAGTAAAAATAAAGGTAAAATGGTTTATAGAAAGTATTATATTAAAAATAATGGTAATTCTTTAGAATCAGAGACATTTAATAGAAAGATATCTTCTAAATATAAGTTAGTTAAATATAGCTATAAAAATGTTGTTTTTAATTATAATAAATCTAAAAAGTCTTTTTCTATCAAAGCTAAAAATTTGTTACCATATAAATTCAATAAAAAGAATTTAGGAATTTTAATATTAGTATATAAGAAAAAATAAAATAATTATTAGTTTAATATTTTAATATTAAACTAAATTTTTAATTATTTTTCTAATTATTAACTCAAATTTAAAAACTGAAAAAGTTTAATGACTAATAAAAAATTTTAATGACAATTAAGTTTTAATATGTGATAGATATTATTTATTACTTAATTTAACTAATTATATGAGTTAAATCATGAAATAATTCCAAATCCTTTTTGGAATTCAGATGGAGGTATATACATTATTTCTGCATAACCTCTTTTTAATAATTCTTCATTTATGCTTATTCCATCTATATATACAATTGCTAAAACTCTTCCATATTTATCTTTGTTTTTAACATCATCAATGTCTAAATAAACTGTTTTTCCAAGACATTTTTGTTTAACAAAATCTGTTGAATTTTGATAACCTTCTTCTCCTCTTTCGGGAGTATTTATTCCTACAAGTCTTATTCTACCTACTCCAGAAACATCAATTGTATCTCCATCCACAACATTTTCACAAAAACCTTTAGCTTCGTAATATTTATTATAATTTTTAGAATTTATTGTAATATTAGGGTGGTTTTCACTATAATTGTAGTTTTGATTACTTTGATTTCCATAAATATTATTATTGCTATTTGAAATATTTTGATTGTCTAAATCATTTAAAAGTTTCCCTCCAATGCTAAACAATAAAAATATTAAAAATATAATTATGATGATTCTCTTGTTTCTTTTTTTCATATATATCTTCAATTATTAAGTTCCATATTTTGTATATTAAATAAATATAATTATTATAAATTATAAATATATATTTATTTATAAATCATTATAACTATTATATGTGAATTTTCATGAAAAATAAGTTAATAAATAATCCAAATATTAGATATGATGCTGAAAATCATCCTAAAATTAAAGGCATTCAAATTATTAATGGTAGAAATAATTTTCCTATTAGTTGGTTAAATCAACAAGGTTATTGTGAGTATAGCTTATATCTTCAATATTTTAAAGGGATTGAAACAGCACCAACTACTGCAATGACCTTAGGAACAAAAGAACATCAAAAACTTGAAAATAAATTTAAAGAAGATGCAGTTCCAACAACTTTTGATGAGGTTTTAAAGACTTCCATGAAGGAAGCAGCTATTTCCAGAGAGTTTTTTGTTGTTGCACCAGAATATGGGATTAGGGGATTTATCGATGAGATATGGATGACTCCTGATGAATTTGTTATTATTGATGATAAACCTGGAAAAATACCTTATCCTTCAACTATTAATCAAGTTTTAGCCTATTCTTTAGCTTTTAAGTCTATGATTAACGAATCTCCAGTAAATAGTCAAACAACATTATTCTCACAAAAAAATGATAAAAGAAAAATAAAAGCAGCTTTACGTGAGCGAGGCACAAATAACATTTTTTGGATTGAAGAATTTGATGAAAATAATGAGAAAAAAATTAAATTTTTAATAAATCGTATGCATGGACTTTTTGAAGGATCAAAGCCATTTTTACCTACAAAAAACCCTAATAAATGTAATAAATGTAGATTTCAAACCTATTGTGACCATTTTTAGCTATATTCCAATAATAAATAAAAATTACTATTAATTTTTTTTAAAAATTTTAGAAATAGTGAAAGTTATTAAAATGCCATTAATAACTCTAATTAATACTAGTAATTACTTAAAAACATTATTATTAAGTACTTAAAACATTTTTAATTAGTAATAATCATATTCGAATACTTAAAAATAATTAAAATTAATAATAATCACTAAAAATATCAGAAACTACTAAAATATACTATATACTATAAATTAAAAATCAAATTTATTAATATATAAATAATTTTACGAGGTATATTATTTTATTAATTGATTCATTACAGAAAAAATAGAAAAATATAATATTCTATTTTTGATGGAGAATATTCTTTTTAAGTTAAAATATTCTTTTTAAGTTAGAATATTTTTTAAGGAGAATATTATTTAATATAATAAGATTAATCTCTCTAAATTATTTTTTATATTTCCTTCTGAGGTATAATTTATAAATAATATAATAAACTATTATAGCAATTATAATATATATTAAAATCCAACCCCAAAAACCAGGATCAAAGCCCATGCCTGAACCATAGTTTACACCATATGCCATTTTATCACATATTCCTTTTTATAATTTAATAGATTTATATTTGTTTTTCATACACTATAAATTTTTATATAAATCAAACTTTTTACATATAAAATTATATTTTTGAAAATTATCTATTATTTTTGAATAATTTTTGTAAAATATAGGTATTTTCCTATTTAATATTAATAATAATTTTTATTTTTATTCCTGCAAAGTGTTTATTAAAAATTAATGAAAAAATATAATTGATAAGAGCATTTAAATACAACTAGCAATATAATAAATAATGTTATATTTAATAGAAATAAATCATTAAGTTTATATTTATTTTAACAATATTTTTTTAAGTATTTTTTCTATAATAATTTTATAATAATTTCTATTAATATATGTTAATTGTTGCTAGTAATAGCTATTATTATTTATTAATAATATCCATTAGTAATATTTATCAATAATCTTTTATTAATAAATGATTTATTAATATATTTGGTATTTTGCTAGTTTTAGAATTATTAATAATTAGTATACTGCATATATTCTATAAGTGAAATCAATATGATGTAATATTTATATTATGGGATTATACTTAAAGGATATGTATAAATTAACGATATATAAATCAAAAACTAATAATATTATGAAAATTCATTAATAGAAATGATATATAATGTATTAGTTTATATTTTAATTATATTTATTTAATAAGGAAGATTTTATGGAACAAACATCATTTTATAATTTTGATATATCAAATGAAATTAAGAAAGCAATAAAAGATATGGGTTTTGAAGAACCAACACCAATTCAAGGTTTAACAATACCTGAAGCTCTAGAAGGTAAAGATATTATTGGACAAGCACAAACTGGAACTGGTAAAACAGTTGCATTTGGAATACCTGTTTTAGAGAAAATTTTTGTTGAAGATAAAGCCCCACAAGCTATTATTATATGTCCTACACGTGAACTTAGTTTACAAGTAGCTAAAGAATTGGGAAAATTATCTTCTTTTATGAAAAAGTTACATGTACTTCCAGTATATGGGGGTCAACCTATTGGAAGACAAATTAGGGCTCTTAAAAAAGGAGTTCATATTATCATTGGGACTCCTGGTCGTATAATTGATCATATTGAAAGAGGAACTTTGGATTTATCTGGAATAGAAACAGTTGTTTTAGATGAAGCTGATGAAATGCTTGATATGGGATTCAGAGATGATATTGAAAAAATATTAAGAAAAACTCCTAAGAATAGGCAAACTTTGCTTTTTTCAGCTACAATGCCAAAAGCTATTAAGAAATTAACTCATCATTATCAAAAAAATCCTAAACATTTAAGAGTAGCTCAGCACTTGATAACTGCTCCTGAAATTGAACAAATATATTTTGAAGCAAGGGAAAAGATTAAACTTGAATTATTCTCTCGATTAATGGATATATATGATTTAAACTTAGTTTTAGTATTTTGTAATACTAAAAGGAGAGTTGATCGTCTTGTAAGGGATTTAAAAAGCCGTGGTTACGATGTTGATGGTATCCATGGAGATATGAGACAGGCTCAAAGAGATAAAGTAATGAACAAATTCAGAAAAGGAAAAATCGAGATATTAGTTGCTACTGATGTTGCTGCAAGAGGTATTGATGTTCCTGATGTTGAAGCTGTTTTTAATTATGATGTACCTAATGATAATGAGTATTATGTACATAGGATTGGAAGAACTGGACGAGCTGGAAAAACTGGTTATGCATTTACATTTGTAGCAGGAAAAGAGATATATAAACTCAGAGATATTCAAAAATATACAAAATCAAAAATAAAACAACAGAAAGTCCCTTCATTGGATGATATTAAAAATATTAAAGATAATTTAGTCTTAGATAAAGTTAAAAAATCCATAGAAGATAATAACTTGAATAATGAAATTCATCAGGTAGAATCTTTGATTGAAATAGGATATAATTCAATAGATATTGCAGCTGCTTTGATGAAAATGTTTAAAGATGAATAGGAATATTATTTAATTTTCCTAAATTATTTTTGTATATCTATAATTCTCATCTTTATTTCCTTTTTTTATTTACTATTTTTTATTTTTCTTGTTTTTAATGCTAAATTTATTAATTATTTTTTTATTTCTTTTATATTTATTTTCAATCTTTAATTTTATTATTTTAAACTATTTTATTCACTATTTTTTATATTATAATTAAAAAAAATAAAAAAATAATTTAAAAAATTAATATAATAAGTAGTAAAATTAAAAATAATATAAAATGAGAAATTATATAATTAAAATCGTAAAATTAAAGATATATAATTAAAAATATAAAACTAAAAGATATAAAAATAAAGTATTATAGATAAATATATAAAAATCAAATTTATAAATTAATTTTTCATGAATAGAAGCTAAAAAAAAGTTAATAATATATAAATTATTAACTAATCATAATAAAAAGCTAATTTTTTATATATTTTCAAACAATAATTCCATCATGTCTTGAACTGTATATTTATTTGGATATATTGATTTCACTTTAAATTTTTTAAGAGTTTTATCTGTAATAGGTCCAATAGCTACAGTTAAAATACTATTTGATAATTTATTAACTAATTCTGGAATTTGTTCATCACTCGCTATTTTAAAAAGGTTTTCTGCAGTTAATGGACTTGTAAATGTAATTGCATCAATTTCAGAGCTTAGTATTTTACTAATTAAAACTTCAATTCGTACAGTATCAAGGGGAATAATTGATTCATAACTTTCAGCGAGTATGACATCAGCACCCATTTTTTCTAACCCTTCTGGAAGGGTATCTCTAGCACTCAATGTTCTTGGAAGTCCAATAAGACTATTATTAATGTTAATCTCTTTGAATGATTCAAGAAGTCCTTCTGCGGTATATTCATCAGGAACAAGATCTGTGCCTAAACCATATTCATTTGCCATTTCTTGTGTTTTATGTCCTATAGTAGCAATTTGACAGTTTTCATTAATCAACTCTCCAAAATTAGGATAAAATTTGAAAATTGACTCTATGGATGTTGGAGAAGTAAATATCAACCAGTCTAAATCATCAGCTAATTCAATTAGCGATTTAAGAGATTCTGTATTGGTCAATTTCAATTCCAATGTTGGAGCTATAAATGGTGTTGCTCCATATGATTCTACAATTGATACAGCTTCATCTACTCTATTAAAAGGTCTTGTGATAGCTACTATTGTTTCTTTTTCACATTTTTTCATATTTACATCTCCTTTATTGAATCTATTGGAAATAAAATTGATTATTGTATTTTTAATATCATTATTCTAAATATTTATCTGGTTCTAAATATTAATTATTATCTTTAAAACTTTTTATTTCTTTAAAAACATCTATAACATTTCCAACAATTAATATTGCAGGAGTATTAATATCTTTTTTAGCTATATTTTCCAATGTTCCAAAAATAATTTTTTCATTAGGAAGTGTACCATTTTCAATAACGCATGCCGGTGTTTCAGGACTTCTATATTTCATCATTTCGGCAGTATTTTCTTGTATTTTTCCTATTCCCATTAAAACAATTATTGTATCTGCAGTATAATCCCATTTAACTTGTTTTTTATCTTTTGTAGGATCTTCATGTCCAGTAACAACTGTAAATGATGTAGCTACTCCTCTATGAGTAACTGGAAGACCAACTGTTGTTGGCGCTCCTATAGCTGAGGTTACACCAGGAATAACTTCAAAAGGGATTTCCTCTTTTATAAGTTCTAATATTTCTTCTCCACCTCTTCCAAATACAAAAGGGTCGCCTCCTTTGAGTCGGACAATGGTTTTATTTGATTCATTCTTTGCTTCATTAATAATAATTTTATTAATTTCTTCTTGAGATTTATAATGTTCTCCTGCTTTTTTACCTACATAGATCAATTTTGCATTAGGAGCATGTTGTAAAATATCTTCATTAGCTAATCTGTCGTATATAACAACATTTGCTCTTTTTAGTGCTTTTATAGCTTTAAGTGTAATAAGTTCGGGATCTCCAGGACCAGCTCCAACCAGATAAACAGTCATATATTCACCTTAATATTTAAATTTTTATTTAAATTTCAATATTTAATTTTTTATTTAAATTTCAATATTTAAATTTTTATTTAAATTTCAATATTTAATTTTTTATTTAAATTTCAATATTTAATTTTTTTTAAATTTGAATTATTTATATAAATTTCTATCTATTTGATTAATATTTATAAATTTTTCAAAATCCCTTTAAAAAAATTTAAACCATCTACTGAACCTAAAATTTCTTCTGATGCTCTTTCTGGATGGGGCATAACTGCACAAACAAGTCCTGATTCATCACAAACACCAGTGATACCTTCAAGAGAACCATTTGGATTTTTATTAGAAAACTGAAGAACTATTTGGTCTTGACTTTTCAATAAATCAATATCTTCAACAAAGTATCTACCTTCAGCATGAGCAACTGGCATTTTAATTATGTCATCTTTTTTGAAATTACTTGTAAATGGAGTTCTGTTTGTTGATACTTTCAAATCAACCCATTCACAATTAAATTTTGGATCTTCATTTACAGTAAAAATTCCTGGAACTAAACCGATTTCAGCTAGAATTTGAGCACCATTACATATTCCAAGCACAGGTTTTTCTTCTTTTACAAGAGATTTTATTCCTTCCACTACTGGAGTAATCGATGCTATTGCTCCTGCACGCAAGTAATCTCCATAAGAAAATCCTCCAGGTATAACTACTGCATCTAAATAGCTAAGATCTTCTTTGTTCCACCATACATATTCTCCTTCTCCACCAGCTAATTCGATTGCATGATAGACATCTCGATCACAATTAGATCCGGGAAACCTTATTACTCCTATTTTCATCTCTTTTTACTCCCCATTAACTATTTACAGTTATTTCATAATCATGAATTACCGGATTACAAAGCAATCTTTGACACATGTCATCAACTTCTTCTAGAACTTTTTCTTCATTTTCTTCTTCAATTTGGAAAGTAATAATATCTATGGTATCAGTATTTTTAACTTTATATCCAAGTAAGTCCAGTGCTCTTTCTATTGTTGAACCTTCTGGATTTAACATTCCTTTTTTTAATGAGATTTTAACTTCAACATCAAACATCATTTTATCACATTTAATATGGTATTTTTGATTATTTTTAAATATTTTTAGAATTATTAATTTATTTAATTAAACTTCTCATTTAGAAAGAAACTCCCCATTTAGCAAGGTCTTCTTTATTAACTATCATGTTACATACTTGTTCATAAATATCCATAACATTATCTTGACCTTTTCTAAAAGAATCTTTATCTAAAGTTTCTAGGGTATCAATATCCCAATATCTACATGTATCAGGACTAATTTCATCTCCTAAAACAATATTTCCTTTTTCATCTTTTCCAAATTCAAGTTTAAAATCAACTAATAAAATTCCTTTTTCTTTTAAAAATTCACTTAATATTTTGTTTATTTTAAGAGTAATATTTTTTATTTCATCTAGCTCTTCTTGAGTAGCTATTCCTAAGCTAATAGTTATTTCATCATTTAACATAGGATCATGATATTCATCATTTTTGAAATCCATTTGGATAATAGGGGGATCTAATTTTTGATTTTCTTCAAATGGAAATCTTTTAAGTAAACTTCCAGTAGCTATATTTCTAGCTATAACTTCAAGAGGGATCATATCTAACTTTTTAGATAGCATTGATCCATTTTCGATTAATTTAATATACTGTGTTTTTATATTATTGGATTCTAATACTTCAAAAAGTTTTGAAGAAATTAATGAGTTGCAGTGCCCTTTGCCTTTTAAATTATCCTTTTTTTCACCATCTCCTGCGGTGATATCGTCTCTAAAAGCAACAATAACTTCATCATCTTTTTCAGTTTCATAAACATCTTTAGCTTTTCCAGCATAAATTAAATTTTTAGTTTCGCTCATATAAGACACCAAAATAAGTTTAATTACAGATTTTAAAACATTGCAGTTTTTAATTATTATTTAATACAATTGATATTCAGGTTATTTTAATTATAATTGATCTATAGAAGTATATTAAATATTTTAAGTATTCAATATATTTTTAGATTATTCAATATAAATAAATATTTTAATGATACAATTAATATATTTTTGATATATATTTTTATATTATATATCTTATAAGATTAAATTTTATATCACATATTTTATCAAGATTAATTTCATATTACATATTTTATAAAATTAAAATTTTATATTAATTAAATTTTATATTATATATTTTATCAAGATTAATTTCATATTAAATATTTTATAAAATTAATCTCATTTTTATAATCAATATTAACTTTTTTTCATGATTATTATCATTATTTCACATATTTTATATTAAATCTTAATATAATTTGGATAATCTAGTGTTAAGTATATATATCTAATTTTACTTATACATTACTAGTTCTAATATTATGTATATCTCTTTATTAAATATGTTTTACATGATTAATAACTTTAATTGAAAACTGATTTTTAATTATTTTAAAAATGAGATAATAAATTTAATTTTTTGATAAATTATAATAATAAAGATAAATATTAATAATAGATAATACAAATATTTAATTAATATTAATTAATATTAAACACTATTAATCAATATTAAGTAAAGATAATTTAGAGAACAAATTTATACATTTTACTAAATATTAACAAATATTTAATTCAATATCAAATTCAAACATTAATTCAATATAATGTAATTCAATAGTTTATATTAAATAAAATTTATATCAATAAATATTTAAATTTAACAAATATTTAATTAATTATTTACAGATTATACAATTTGATTAATAATAGTTATATTAATATATTTAAAATTAATAGATTTACAATTAATAGATTTGCAATTAATAGATTTACAATGGGTAAGATTATGTGTGGGATTGTTGGATGTGTATTAACTAATAGAAAAGCAGCTCCAATTCTTTTAGAATGCATTAGCAAGCTTGAATATCGAGGGTATGATTCTGTAGGAATTTCTACAGTTGATGAAAATGGTATTCACTTAAAAAAAGGTTCAGGTAAAATTAAAGAGGTGGATGACAAAATTGATCTTGGAGAACTTCCTGGGTCTACAGGAATAGCTCATGTTAGGTGGGCAACTCATGGAATACCTAGCAAAGAAAATTCACATCCTCATATCAGCAATGAAGGAAATATTTCTGTTGTACATAATGGAATAATTGAAAATTTTGGTGAAATTAGGGAATCACTTGAATCTGAGGGCTATATATTCCATTCTCAAACAGATACAGAAGTCATCCCTATTTTAATTGAAAAATATATGGATAAAGGGTTTAACTTAGAAGATGCCTTGAAAAAAACTCTTAAGATTATAAAAGGATCATATGCTATAGGGGCAATCTCTAAAAATAATCCTAATGAAATAGTAGCTGCGAGAAAAGACAGTCCATTGATTATTGGTGTTGGAGATAAAGATTATTTCATTGCTTCTGATGCACCAGCTATATTAAATTATACAAAAAATGTTATATATGTTGATAATGGGGAAATAGCTATACTCAATCATGATGGAGTAATTGTTAAAGATTCTAAAGATAATATTGTTGATAAAAAGATCAATCTTATTGAATGGGATGCAGAAATGGCTCAAAAAGAAGGTTATGATTATTTCATGCTAAAAGAGATCCATGAACAAGATTCTGCTATTAAAGATACACTTTCTGAAAGAGATAATATTAATGAAATAATAACTGAAATAGGAAATATAAGTAGAATATGTTTTGTTGCTTGTGGTACTTCTTATCATGCTTCTTTAACAGGTAAGTATTTAATTGAATCAATGGCAGGAATTCCCACCGATGTTATTCTTGCTTCAGAGTTTAAATATTCTGCTAATACTTTAAATAAAGATACTCTTGTTATATTTATTAGTCAATCTGGAGAAACTGCAGATACACTTAAAGCTTTGAAAGTAGCTAAAAAAACATCTAAAACACTTGCTATTGTGAATGTTTTAGGAAGTTCAGCTACTCGTGAAGCTGATTTTGTTATATATACTAGAGCAGGTCCTGAGATTGGGGTAGCTGCGACAAAAACTTATATTAGTCAATTAATATGTATATACATGTTTGCCGCGATTTTAGCAAATAATAAAAAACTATTGGATAGTCTTGATGAAGTTCCAGAATATATTTCTGAAATTTTAGCTAAAGAGGGAGAAATAAGTGAAATTGCATCTAAATATATTAATGTAAATGATTTCTTTTTCATTGGAAGAGGTTTATCTTATCCAACAGCATTAGAAGGAGCTCTCAAACTAAAAGAAATAACATATATTCATGGTGAGGGATATGCTGCAGGAGAGCTGAAACATGGTCCATTAGCCTTAATTGATGATAATGTCCCAGTTGTTGTTATAGTGCCTCCCGGAGATAATTATGATAAAACAATAAGTAATTTAGAGGAAGTAAAAGCTAGAGGTGCTAATGTAATTGCTATTGGATCTTGTGCTGATGAATTTATAAAAACAGAAGTTACAGACTCTTTTTGTATTGATGAGAATGTAAATGAGATTATTGCACCACTTATTTATGTTGTTCCATTACAATTATTGTCATATTATATTAGTGTAAAAAGAGGATTAGATCCAGATAAACCTAAAAATTTAGCTAAATGTGTTACTGTTGAATAAAATTATTTTTAATCTTTTTATAATTTATTTTATTATTTAATATTTTTAATAATAAATATTTTTAATAGTTAATAAATTAATATTATATTATAATATGAATGAATATTTGCTTTGTAAAATGAATTAATTATAATTAATTATTCTAAAAATTTAATTCTATATAAATTTGTTTATTTTAAAATTTATTATTTAATTATATTTTTGTTATTTTTTTATAAATTAACCAATTTTTCAGTTTTATTTATATAATACTTTAAATAATAATATAATATAAAAATTACATATATAATAAACAATTACATATATAATAAACATTGAGGAACTAAAATGTCAGAAACTGCCGGGATGATCCTCTGCGGAGGATTTGGAAAACGACTTAGACCTATAACAGAAAAAATTCCAAAACCACTCGTTGAAATTAAAGATGATTACACTATTTTAGATAAACAATTATTTGATTTTAAAAATGCTGGTGTTGAGGATGTTTACCTTTTAACAGGATTTTTAAATGAAAAAATAAAAGAAAGATTTAGTGATCAATATAAAGGGGTAAATATTCATTATGTCATAGAAGATGAACCCCTTGGAACACTAAATGCAATTCGTCTAGGTATGGATGCAATTGCTAACGATTATAAACAATGTATCATTCGTAATGGTGATGTTGTTGCTGATTTAAACCTTAAAAAAATGATTGAACAAGGTGAAAAATCAGACTATCCATTTAATATTTTTATAACACAGATGCAATCTCCTTATGGTATTGTTGAAACTAGTGGTGATAGATTAGTTTCATTTAAAGAAAAACCTCTTCTTGATTATTATATAAATGGTGGTGTTTATTTTTCTAAAGGGGGAATTGATTTTGGAGATTTTAAAACAGGAGATATAGAAAAAACACTATTTCCCTTAATGGCTAAAGAAAATAAAATTGGGTATTACAAAGAAGATGGTTTGTTTTGGATGGCCATAGATACATCTAAAGAGCTTGAAACAGTCAGACAGGAATATGAAAGTAGAACTGATAAACCATGGGGATATGAAAAAGTTTTAATTTATACTGAAAAATATTTGACTAAAGAACTTTTCATCAAGGAAGGCTTTCAAACTAGTTTCCATTATCATGAGAAAAAGGATGAAACAATGTATATACTTTCTGGAGCCGGTTATATAGATTTCAATGATAGAAAAGAATACTTTGGTAAAAATGATACAATAAGAATTGAGCCTGATATTAAACATTCTATTGTAGCTACTGAAAACACAATACTTCATGAAGTTTCAACACCTTTCTTAGATGATACTGTAAGAGTAAAGGATTTTTACACTCGATAGTTGTATATTTTCTAGAAAATTAATTTTAAAATAATTTTGATTATTTATATATTATTTACTATATATTATTTATTCGAGGAATTTATATGAAAAAAATTCTTGTTACTGGTGGTGCTGGTTTTGTTGGTTCTCATTTATGTAAAAAATTATTAAATGAAGGTAATGAGGTAATATGTTTAGATAACTATTTCACTGGCCAAAAAAGAAATATTATATCTTTATTAGATAACCCTTATTTTGAGTTAGTACGTCATGATGTGACATTTCCTTATTATGTTGAGGTGGATGAGATTTATAATTTAGCATGCCCTGCATCTCCTATTCATTACCAATATGATCCTATTAGCACTGTTAAAACTTCAGTTAGTGGGGCTATTAATATGTTAGGTCTTGCTAAACGGATTAATGCTCGTATTTTACAGGCTTCAACTTCAGAAGTTTATGGTGATCCTACTATTCATCCTCAAAGTGAAGAGTATTGGGGGAACGTAAATCCTATTGGGGTAAGATCTTGCTATGATGAAGGTAAAAGGTGTGCTGAAACATTATTCATGGATTATTATCATCAAAATAATGTAGATATTAAGATTGTGAGGATATTTAATACTTATGGTCCTAATATGGCTAAAAATGATGGTCGGGTTGTTTCAAATTTTATTATTCAAGCTTTGAAAGATGAAGACTTGACGGTTCATGGTGATGGATCTCAAACTCGTAGCTTTCAATATATTGATGATTTAATTCAAGGATTATTGCTTATGATGGATACTAAAGATTTCACAGGTCCTGTAAATATAGGTAATCCTAATGAATTTACTATTTTGGAACTAGCAGAAAAAATCATTGATTTAACAGACTCTAAATCAAATATAGTCCATCTTCCTTCTCAAAAAGATGATCCAAAACAACGTTGTCCAGATATAAGTTTAGCTGAAGAAAAATTAGGATGGAAACCAAAAATTGAACTAAAAAATGGCCTAAAAAATACTATTGAATATTTTAAAAGTATTATGGGTGATTCTAATTAATTACATTAATGTTTCAAAACCAATAATAAGTGTCATTATTCCATGTTATAATGGAGAAGATTCAATTAATAAAACAATTAAATCGGTTATAAATCAATCAATAGGTTTTGAGAATTTAGAAATTATTATTATTGATGATTGTTCTAATGATAATACAAAAGCAATCATTACTGAATATTCCAAAAATTATGAAAATATAATTGGAATTTTTTTAGATAAGAATAATGGCTCACCAGGAATTCCTCGAAATATGGGTATTGAAAATGCTAAAGGCGAATATCTAATGTTTTTAGATTCTGATGATGTTTTTAGGAATGATATTTGTAAACATCTTTATGATGTGGCAATTTTGGAAGATGTTGATTGTGTAGGATGTAGATATTCTATTAATAATAAAATAAATAAAAATTTTTTAGATAATTATGGTGATGAAATAAAATTAAATTCAATTGATGAATTTCCAGAAGTTATGTATACTCCAGCGAATTTAACTATATGGAATAAAATCTATAAAAAATCATTTATAAAATCAAATAATATAAAATTTATTAAAACTTGGAATGAAGACTTATATTTTTCTATTAATGTTTTTCTTAAGGCAGACGGTTTGGTTTTATTAAACAATTATATTGGAATTGATTATTTTTTAGATTTATCTAAAATAAGAAGTTCATCTCCCAGTATGAGCCAAGTTATGGGGTCTTTATATGGTTTAAATAAAAGTTTAGATATTATTTTAAAAGAAAATCCTGACTATATTAATGCTTTATGTGAACCTTTAGTTCATTGGATACTCTTTTTTTCAAAAAGTGACATGACAAAATATGAAAAAGAAATAATTTATCATAAATCAAAAAATTTGTTTAATATTTATAATTTTAGAACAAGATTAGTTAATATAAATTTAGCTAAAAACATTTTTATAAATATTTTTGTTAAGCTATTTTCATCTAACTTCGAAATAGCTAATGTTTTTTTAAATGCAATGAATTTATTTAGGTGATTATAATTATTTTTAAAATTTTTAATTTCTTTTAAAATTATAATTTTGATATAATTTTATTATATTATTAGATTATATTGTGTGGTTTTAGTATGGATATAACATTAATTTCCCGTTCATTTCAGTCCCATAAGCAAGGAATGGGTAGTTATTCGAGAGTACTTTATGAAAGTATTAAGGATCAAAAAGAATTTAATATTAAGATGATATCTCAAGATGATAGTATCATTCAAAATGATAATGCTTTAGACTATTTGTTTTTTTCAATAATTGAGTTAAAATTTAAAATAAAAAAAGAAGGTGTTTATCATGCTTTATCTCCAATAGAAAGTATTTATTTAGATCCTGATAGGTCAGTTGTTACAATTCATGATTTAATACCTATTAAAATGCCAAAATTAATTTCTAATGGGATTCAAGCAAAACTTCTCAAATTATTTTTTGATAAATCCATGAAAAAAGCTATTAAATGTAAAAAAATTATTGCTGTTTCTGATGAAACTGCTAGAGATGTGCAAAATTATTATAATATTAATATTGATGATATTAAAGTTATAAGACAAGCTATAAAAAGTGGCTTTTTCCCAAAAAATATTGAAAATGAGATATTTACTGTTGGGACTATTTCTCATTTAAACAATAGAAAAAGGGTAAATATTCTCATTGAATCTTTTTTAAAAGCAGATATTAAAAATTCAATGCTTTTGATTGGAGGAAAGGGCCCTGAACTTGAAAACTTGAAAAAAATTTCTGAAGGAGATTCTAGAATAAAATTTTTAGGATTTATATCGGATGATAAAATGAATGATTTTTATAATTCTTTAGATGTTTTTGTTTTCCCAACAATCATGGAAGGATATGGTTTACCAATTGTTGAAGCCATGGCTTGTGAAAAACCGGTTATAACTTTAGATGATGCGTTTATTCCTGATGATGTCAAAAAAAGGACTCATATCTCAAATAATTTGGCTTATGATTTGAAGAATAGGAATTTTAAATGTGATATTAAATCTAATTTGAAATTTGCAAAAGAACATTCTTTGGAAAATATGAATAAAGAGTTATTAAAGATTTATAGAGATATAAGTTGATATTTGATTGAAATTATTGGAGCTAAAAAATGGACATAGGTATTGTACACCCAAACTTAATATATCCTCGAGGTGCTGAAAAACAGGTTTCTAAACTTTCTTATTATCTAGAAAAGATGGGAAATGATGTTACAGTATATACTTTTGAAAAAAGTGACCCTTATTACTTCGATAATGAGTTAAAAAATGTTGAAATAGTTTCATTAGGTAAAAAATGGATAACTAATTCAAAATTAGGTTTAGATATTCCTAGATGGTATTTATTATCTAAAAAACTTTCTAAAGAACTCAAAAATCATGATATTCTAAATTATCATAATTCTCCTGCTCAATGGGTTTCTAATTTTACAGAAATGAAGGGGATATGGACTTGTAATGAACCTCCTTTTTATCATAGAGTTAATAATATTGAAAAATATCTTCTTAAACCAGTTATTAAATTTGATCGATATATGTCAAAAAATATTGATTTGATTCTCTCTTTAGATTCTAAAGTTACTTTGGATATTAGAGATAGATATCCAAAGAAAGAAGTTAATATTATTGGATCTAGTGTTGATTTAGATAAAAAAATTACTCACATTAATAATGAGTTTGTTGATATTTTATCAGTAGGGCCAATTTCTTATCAGAGACACCATCTAGATATTGTAAAATCTATCTCTTTGATTAAAGATAGGAAAAAATTTAAGTTACATTTTGTTGGTGAGGTTTTATCCGAAAAATTATTGGATGAAATTTTATATATCTGTAAAGAAAAACAGATAGAAATTTGTCTTTATGGTTATGTAACTGATGAAAAGCTACATGAATTGTATAATATTGCAGATTTATCAATATTTGTTCCCGAATATCAACCTTGGGGCATTTTTCCTTTAGAATCCATGTTAGGTGGAATCCCAACTATCATATCAAGTAGCTGTGGAATAATAGAAATCTTTGATAAGGAAACAATATTTGATTTTATTGTAGAAACTGGGGATATCAATTCATTGTATAATAAGATACAAGATATTATTGAAAATAAGGAATATTATTCAAAAAAAACGAATAAAATTTCTGAATTTATTAGAAATAACTATTCTTGGGAGGAATATTCTAAAAGAGTATATAATGAATTTTCTAAATTTTTGGAAAAAGGCAATTGAATTTTTTTATAGTAAAAGTTCATTTTAAAATTTAAAAATCTTTATTAAGAAATATTAATCTTAAACTATTAATAAATAGTATAAAAATAATTTATCAGTTCAAGGAGGATATACATGAAAAAAAAAGCTTTAATTACAGGGATCACTGGTCAAGATGGGTCATATCTAGCAGAATCATTATTAGATAAGAATTACGAAGTGCATGGTCTTGTAAGACGTAGTTCTTCATTTAATACTTCAAGGATTGATCATTTATATATGGATGACTTAATTGAGGATATGCATAATAAAAAAAGCATTACTTTGCATTATGGGGATATGACTGATTCTTCAAGTATTGCTTCTTTAATATCTAAAATTAAACCTGATGAAATTTATAATTTAGCTGCACAGTCTCATGTAAAAGTTTCTTTTGAAACTCCTGAATATACTGCTAATGCTGATGCAATTGGAACACTTAGAATATTAGAATGTGTAAGATTGTTGGGATTAGAGGATTATACAAAAATTTATCAGGCATCAACTTCAGAATTATTTGGATTAGTTCAAGAAGTTCCCCAAACAGAAAAAACACCTTTTTATCCTAGAAGCCCTTATGGTGTGGCTAAATTATATGCATTTTGGATTAGTAAAAATTATAGGGAAGCATATGATATGTTTATTTCAAATGGAATTTTATTTAATCATGAAAGTCCAAGGAGAGGTGAAAATTTTGTTACTAGAAAAATAACTCTTTCTGCAGCTAGGATTAAAGAAGGGATACAAAAAAAGTTATATCTTGGCAATCTAAATGCAAAAAGGGATTGGGGTCATGCTAAAGATTATGTTGAATGTATGTGGTTAATACTTCAATCAAAAAAACCTGATGATTTTGTTATTGGAACTGGTGAGATGCATTCTGTTAGAGAATTTACAACATTAGCAATGAAAGAAATGGGATTTGATATTGAATGGACAGGTATGGGTCTTGATGAGAAAGGTATTGATGTTAATACTGGTAATGTTATTGTTGAAGTTGATCCTAAATATTTTAGGCCTTCTGAAGTTGATCAATTATGTGCAGATCCATCAAAAGCTAAAAATAAATTGGGCTGGGAAAACACAATAACTTTTGAAGAACTTGTTAAAGAAATGGTGAAATCAGATTTAGAAAAAATAAAGTCTGAACAAAAAAATAATATTTAAAAAAATAATATTAACGATATTATGAATAAGAAAGATAAAATATATGTGGCTGGGCACAATGGATTAGTAGGGTCTGCAATACTCCGTAAATTAATTAATAATGGGTATTCTAATATAATAACAAGAAATAGACATGATTTAAATTTGCTTAATGAAAATGAGGTAAATAATTTTTTAAAAAAAGAGACACCCGACGTTATTTTTCTTGCAGCTGCTAGAGTTGGTGGTATTGGGGCTAATATAGAAAATCCTTCATCATTCTTAATAGACAATATTACTATTCAAAATAATGTAATAAAAAATGCATATAAAAATAATGTTAAAAATCTTTTGTTTATCGCTAGCTCTTCTATTTATCCTTTAAATTCAAAACAACCCCTTAAAGAAGAATATTTATTAACTGGGAAATTAGAATCCGCAAATGAAGGTTATGCTTTAGCTAAAATTATTGGCTTAAAACTTTGTGAGTATTATAATAAACAGTATGGTTTAAATTATGTTACAATTGTACCTCCAAATATATATGGAATTAATTCCAAGTTTAAATCTGAAAATAGTAATGTTATAATATCCCTTATGAAAAAAATGCATGAGGCTAAATTATATAATTATCCAAAAGTAACTGTATGGGGTAGTGGAAGACAGAGAAGAGAATTTATTTATTCTGATGATGTTGCAGATGCTGCTTTATATGTAATGAAAAATTATTGTGGTTATTTTATAAATACTGGAAATAATATTGATTATTCTATAACTGAGATTGCAGAGATTATAAAAGAAATTGTTGGATATAAAGGAAAACTTTATTTTGACAAATCGAAGCCAGATGGTAGGATGAAACGACTTTTAGATAGTGAAAATTCGAGAAAAATTGGATGGAATCCTAAAATATCTCTAAAATATGGATTAGAGCTGACTTATGAGTGGTTTAAAAGACAGTATGCTTCTTTTGAGAAACCTATTGATTTAGATGAGTAAAAAAATTATTAAAAACAAATTTTATAATAAAATGCATATATATTTATAAATTTGTTGTGATTTAATGTAATCATTAAAAATAGATTATATAATTATTTTTCTAATATTAAATAAGTATGATTAGATCAAATGGTTTAATTATTAAATAAATTATTAATGAATTGATTAAATAAGGTTAAAAATATGATAAATTACCCTTTAGCAACTGATACTTGGGATAAAAAAGAAATTAATGCTATAAATCGTGTTATATTAAGTAATAAGTTTACAATAGGTCCAGAAGTAGAAAAATTTGAGCAAGAATTTTCATCATATTTTGGCACAAAGTATGGTATAATGGTTAATTCGGGGTCTTCAGCTAATTTAATTGCAATTTCCTCATTAATACTTTCAGAAGATTATGATCTCAATTTTGGGGATGAAGTAATTGTTCCTGCAGTTTCATGGGCAACTACATATACTGTTTTACATCAATGTGGATTGAAGTTGCGTTTTGTGGATATTGACATTGATACTTTGAATATTGATTTAGATAAACTTGAAAAAGCTATCAATCATAAAACCAAAGCTGTTTTTGCTGTTAATTTATTAGGAAATCCTAATGATTTTAATAGATTAAAAAAAATATGCATTAAAAATGAATTAATTTTGATTGAAGACAATTGTGAATCTATGGGTGCAAAGTATAATAAACAATTTACTGGGACCTTTGGGGCTGTTGGAACTTTTAGCACATTCTTTTCACATCACATGAATACCATGGAGGGAGGTATGGTTTTAACTAATGATAGTAATTTAAGAGATATTATGATTTCAATAAGATCTCATGGGTGGACAAGGAATATAAATGAAAAGAGTAAACTTTTTGTTAAAAAAGAAAAGTTCTATGAAATGTTTAATTTTATTTTACCTGGTTATAATTTAAGACCTATAGAAATAGAAGCTGCTGTTGGCAGAGAACAACTTAAAAAACTTAGTAATTTTATTTATAATAGGGAAAGAAATGGAGAATATTTTTTAGAATTATTTTCAAACCAAAAAAAAATAAAAATACAAAAAAATATTGGAAAAAATAGCTATTTTGGGTTTTCAATGATTTTTGAAAATAAAGAAGTTAGGGATACTGTTGTGGAACTGTTTTCTGCTGAAAATATAGAATGTAGGCCTATTGTTGCAGGAAATTTCGCAAAAAATAGTGTAATTAAGTATTTTGATTATACTATTTATGGAAACTTAAAAAATTCTGATATTGTACATGATTGTGGACTTTTTATCGGGAATCATCACTTTGATTCTACTAAAAAAATTAAAGAGATTTATAATTACTTAGAAAACCGTTTAGGATTAGTATAATATTTTATTATTTTACAAATATTTATATTATCTTTTTTTTTTAAATTTATATTTTTTCTATTTATCATATTTAAATAAAAAATTTAAAAATAATTTATATTAGTTTTAGTAGTATTTTATTCTCAATAAATATAATAGTTCAAAAATTTATTAATTATCGATTTTTAATTGATAATGTTATATTTATTTTTTGCAATATATTTTATATTATGATGTAATATATTTTATTATGGATAAGTTTATAGATTCTAAAAAATTAAATTCAATTGAAAATTTTTATACTATTCTAAATAGTTATTTTTCAAAGGAAAAAAAAACTAATGATAATATTTATAGACATAAACTTTCAAAAATTTTTCATGATTATATAATTCAAACTGATGATGGATCATACACATTAAATTCTCCAGATTTTGATGGTAAAATTGAAACTATGCATAATTCTAATGGAGCTATCACAGAATCATTTGAAAAATTTGTTAAGCCTTTTAAAAATAATTATATGCAAAATAATCTTATTAAAAATGAAGACGATTTTTATTATAAAAAGAATATATCTGTCTTAGATATTTGTAGTGGGATAGGTTATAACTCCTCTGCTACTATAGAAGAGTTTTTAAATCATAGTGACGATAATTCATCAATTTCTCTAGATATGCTTGAAATTTCTATTGAAACTTTAGCTATGGGCCTTTTAATTCCATCTCCAATTAAAAGTCATGATATTATCAAAAAAGCAATTGAATCTAAACTTATTGAAGAAGATTTTGCAAGTTTAGAAATTGAGAAAATTAAAATCCCTGACAATGTTAATATCAAAATCTTTTGTGAGGATGCTCGAGATTCTTTAAAAAAACTTGGTGATAATAAATATGATGTTATTTTTTTAGACCCTTATTCTCCAGCTATGGCTCCTGAATTATGCACTGTTGAATTTTTTGAGGAATTAAAAAGAGTTATTAAAAATAATGGGATTATATCTACATATACTCTTGCTGCAGGGGTTCGTTTCGCTTTTGTTGAAGCTGGATTTTATATTGGGGAGGGACCTATTTTTGGCAGGAAATCTGGCGGAACTATAGCATCTCTTGATATTAATAATATTACTAAAAATGTTCCACTTCTAGATGAAAGAACAATAGCTCTATCTGATGCTGGTATCCCATTTAGGGATAAAAATTTAGATTTGACTAGTGAAGAAATTTTGAAAAACAGAGCAGAAGAAAGATCTTTAGCTAGACATAACTATAAAATTTCTTCTGCTGTACAAACTCCAATATTTATTGGGGAAGATATTTCAGACGAAAAACTAAAAAGAAGAGTTATTAGAAATTTTAATAAGATTAATATTTCTGATTTAAAATCTAAGGAGTCTTTTTATATTATTGAACCTCAAAAATTCTATAATAATGGTCCTAATAATGAATTTAATTCAAAAGATAGAATTATTGAGATGAATAAGAGACTTTTAGATATTGTAAATAATAAAAATTTATCTAATTAACATTTATTTATCTAATTAACATTTATTCATCTAATTAATATTTATTTACTTAATCAATATTTATTTGATCTAAAAAATTATTTTCATAATATTATTAACTTGGCTATATTTTCATATAAAAATATTTATTTTTATAAATATTTATTTTATATAATAAATATTCTATTTTATAAGTGATTTTTAATGTTTTAACCTATTTTTAATATTTTAACTAATTATTACAAGTTTAGTTTAGCAATGTTTATATGTTCTATTATAAATATCATTCTTTAACAAGTAATTATCATTCTTTATATTTTAAAATATTATAAGATATTATAAGATATTATAAATATTTTTTATATTTTTTTATAAAAATTTTTCATTAAATATTTATATTATTATAACTATTTTTTAATAGTAAACTAAATTGTATTAATATTATTTTATACGGTTATATTAAAATATAAATTAAATTTAGAATATAACGTAGTTAATAAATAGGGATATAAATATTGACTTAAAATAAAAGATTTAATGATAATAATTATATAATTGGCTTTATAATTGACTTTAAAATAATAAATTTAGATAAGAGAGTATAAATAAATTATAAAAATTTGGAGGAATTATTATATTTGAAATTAAATATAAGGATAATAGGGGTAGGGTAGGTTTACTTAAAACAAAACATGGAAACGTTAAAACTCCTGCTTTAATGCCTGTTATTCATCCAAAAAAACAAAAAATTGATGTTAAAAAGTTTGATACGGAAATTGTAATTACAAATGCTTATTTGGTTTATAAAGATTCAGAATTAAAGGAAAAAGCTCTTAATGAAGGTATTCATAATTTAATTAATTTTAATGGTCCTGTTATGACTGATTCTGGTTCATTCCAACTTTCAGTTTATGGGGATATTGATATAAGTAATAAAGAGGTTATAGAGTTTCAAGAATCAATTAAAACAGATATAGGGACTTCTCTTGATATTCCAACCGCACCCTATGAAACATTAGAAAAAGCTGAAGAGGATTTAAAAATAACACTTGAAAGAGCTAAAGAAGCTGTTGAGTATAAAGAAGAAAAAAATATGGAAATACTTTTAAATTCTGTTGTTCAAGGTTCAACTTATCCGGAACTTCGTTCTTATTGTGCTGATGAACTTTCAAAGTTAAATGCTGATTTATATCCTATTGGGGCAGTTGTTCCTTTAATGGAAAATTACAAATATAAAGATCTTGTAGATGTAGTAATGTCTTCTGTGTCTCATCTTCCAGATTCTGTTCCTCGTCATCTTATGGGGGCTGGTCATCCTATGCTTTTTGCATTAGCTGTAGCTATGGGGTGCGATTTATTTGATTCTGCAGCTTATATTTTATATGCTGAGGATGATAGATTCTTAACAACAAGAGGGACTTATAAACTTGAAAATCTACAGGAAATGCCTTGTTCATGTGAAGTTTGTAGTAATTATACGCCTGATGACCTTAGAAATATGGATAAAGAAGAAAGAACAAACTTGATTGCTGAACATAATTTAAGTGTTAGTTTTGCTGAATTAAGAGTTGTAAGACAAGCTATTATTGATGGGGACTTAATGGAGTTAGTTGAAGAAAGATGTAGGGTTCATCCATTGTTATTGGATGCATGTCGTCAGCTTGATAAATATAATGAAGATTTAGAACTTTATGATCCTCGAATTAAAAAGTCTGCATTTTTTTACACTGGTCCTGAATCTTTAAAAAGATCTGAAGTTCTTAGACATTTAAAAAAGCTTCATAATATGGATAAAAAAAGAGATTTAGTTATTTTGCCTAAATCTAGAAAACCATACTCAAAATATATTAAAAAATCTGATTTTGGTGATTTTTATAGTTATGGTAGTGAAAGAGATTTAGATTTAGAAAATACTGATTTCATGGTTTTGGATGTTCCTTTTTGTCTTATACCTCTTGATATAGATGAAGTATATCCTTTATCTCAAAACGAATCTCCTAAAATAAATGATATTGATTCTATAGAATTTTTAGAAAATTTTATCTCGGAATTTATTGAATATTATGATCAAACATTAATTAGTTCTAAAGTAATAGACTTTTTAGGTATTTGTCTTTATAATATACATCCTAATTCTGATAATGTGAAATTTATTAAAGATGATATAAGAAAAATCAAGGCAATAGCAGATTATCAATTTGGCAATGGTGTAGGAGAATTTCTTTTTTCAGGAAATATTAAAATTGAAAAAAGTAAAAAAACTGGAAAAATTAGACATATTTATGATAATAAAGTACTAATTGCTAATATGAGGGCTTCTGATTCTTATTTTGTTTTGGCAAAAGAAGGTGCTAAAAGGCTCCATAGTTTCAAAACATTTCCTGAAAATCGTGTAATTGTAAATAAAGATTCTGAACCTTTTGCCCTTGAAGGTAAAAGTGTCTTTTCCAAATTTGTGATTGATTGTGATGTTAATATTAGGTCTAAAGATGAAGTTTTAATAGTTAATGAAAATGATGATTTATTAGCTTTTGGCAAATCTTTACTAAATCATAATGAAATTATGGATTTTAATACTGGTCAAGCTATAAAAACAAGAAAAGGGTTTAAAAAAATTGATTAATAGCAAAATTAGAATAATTTAAAAATATTCTTATTCATAAATTTATTATATTCTAAATTTATTTAAAATATAAATTATTTTGATATAAATTTATTTCAAATATAAATTATTTCAAATATAAATTATTTAAAATATAAATTATTTCAATTATAAATTTATTTCAATTTTGCTTATTTATTAATAAACTAAAATTTAAATATTAATATAATTTAAATATTAATTATTAAACTTATTGGAGAAATAATGAAAATAGATAATGAATTAACAAAAGAAAAGCTAATAAAGAAACTTAGCTATTGGTATGACAATTCTTTTTTTGATAAAGTAATTGATAAAGTTTTAGAAATTCCAAAGGAAAAAAGAGACTATGAAACTGTTTCTTATTTAATAAGGGCATATAATAGTGTTAATAGGTTTCAATCAGCTATCAAAGAACTTGATTCTATTAAACAAAAGGGAGAGTCTGATCCTTATTGGCATTTTAGATTGGGCTATGCATATTTAAATATTGAAAATTTTGAGGATGCTTTGAAGGAATATGAAACAGCTCATAGCTTAGATAAAAATGATAGGACTATAAAACATCACTTTGAAGTTCTTAAGGTCAACTTATTTCTTGGTAAAAATTTTTTAGAAGATGAAGAAAATACTTAATTATGTGGATATTTGGTATTATTCATTTTTTTAATAATTTATATCGATTTGTAATTTAAACTAGATTTGTAATTTAAATTGATTTAGATATTTTATTTTTTTTATTATTAATTTTATTTCTCCATACTCGATTTATTTAAGTTTCATCTTAAAAATGATTTTGTATGGATTATAGTTTATAATTTATAGTTTATACTATATTGGTGGTTTTAAAATGGATATGGATGATTTCATTGAAAGTACATTCTCATCATTTGAGACTAATATAAATATCTGGAAAAAGGAATCTGAATTGTTTATTAATATATTAAAAGATTTTGAAAATAATATGAATAAAAAAGACATTTTAAAGCCATTATTAAATAATATTATATATGATATAAATTTTGTTGAGAATAATAAAAATAAGATTAAAGAATCTATATTTCAAGAAGATATTTTAGAATTAGCTGAAAATATCACAAGTTCTGCTATGCTTTTAGAATGCTCTTCTGAAGAGTGTTATTTACTAGAAGATGGGTCAAAAGTATTTTTTCCAATAACGAAGGATGATTTTTTTGATAGTTTGTATGTTGAATCAATGATTATTAACTTTAATAAATCTAATGATTCTTTGATAGAACTTAATTTAACAAATAGTCCTGATTATTTTAATGGTAGTTACTTTATGGTAAATATTGATAAAGATAAAAATATTAAATTTAAAGGAATGTATGAATAATTGGTAAATTATTTGTTAACTATTATTAAATTAATTAAAAAATTAGTATATAATTAGAGATATAGATAATATATATAACTTTTTTTTACAATATAATCTATATAATTTTTTTTACAATATTGCTCTATATAATTTTTTTTACAGTATGATCTATATAATTTTTTTAAATATAATTTATATAATTTTTTTTAAAAATTAAATATTTTAAAACTAATAGTATATTATAAATTATCATGATTTAGTTTAATCAATTATTATATCTAATTTATTATTAGATTAATATCTTTTAATTTATAAATAGGGATTTGTAAGAATGGTACTAACAAAAGAAATTAATTCATTTTTATTAAATAAGGGTGCAAATATTGTGGGTTTTGCTGATTTAAGATTATTAGGAACCAATTTTTCCGAAAATTTTAATTTTGGAATTGTAATTGGTTTAAAATATTCCAAAAAAGCTATTTTAAATAATAAAAATGGCAATCTAAATCAATATTATAAAGAGTTCAATGAATTAAACAAAAGATTAGATGAATTAGCTACTTCATGTGCAGATTTTTTAGAGGATAAGGGCTATTCTTCATCACCACAACTGAGAAATCAAATTAAAGTTGATGATAATTATTCTTCTAAACTTCCTTATAAAACATTAGCTACATTAGCTGGTTTAGGCTGGATAGGTAAATGTGGTTTACTTGTTACTAAAGATTTTGGATCAGCTATTAGGATAATCATAGTTCTTACTAATGCAAAATTAGATTGTGGAAAACCAATTGAAACATCTTCTTGTCCTTACACATGTAATATTTGTAAAAATATTTGCCCAGGAAATGCTATTTCTGGAAGAGTTTGGATTAAAGGCATTGAAAGAGATAATTTTTATAATGCTAATTCTTGTTCTGAATCTGCTAAAATGTATGCAAATGAAAAACTAGGTGTAAATGATACCATTTGTGGTTTATGTATTTCTAATTGTCCATTCACTAGAAAATCCCTAAAATATTAAAAATAACTATTAGATGTTTTAAATATAATTCAATTAAATATATAAATATAATAAATATTTATAATAAATGAATTATTTTAAATAGTTTAATTTGATAAATAAGTTTAAAGTAGATGCCTAATTATAAAATTATTATAAAATGATAAAATATTGTAAAATTATAATAAATTGTAATTAATATGATAATAAACTATATTAATTTTAAATTATAATCTATATTTAATAACTAATATTTTAAATCTTAATTTAAAGTAATATTTATTAAATCTGAATAATTAATTTAATCATATATGTAATATAATCATATAAGTAATATAATCAACTTAAGGAAGATATTTATGATACCTGGAATGAATCCAAAACAAATGAAGCAGATGGAAAGACAAATGAAAAAAATGGGAATGGAAATGAAAGACCTTCCTGGTGTTAAAGAGGTTATTATCCGATTTGAAGATAAAGAACTAGTTATTCCTGATGCTGAAGTAAATCTTATGAATGTAATGGGTCAAGAAACCTATCAAATTACAGGAAATGCGGTTGAAGTTGAAATAGATGAAGAAATTGTTATTCCTGAAGAAGATATAGAAATGGTTGCAAATCAAGCTGGAGTAAATAAAGCAGATGCTGAAGAAGCACTTATTTCTACTAAAGGGGATTTAGCAGAAGCAATTTTAAAATTAAATGAATAATATAACTTTTTATAATATCAAGTGTTATAATATTAAGGTTTATAATATTAATTTTTTTAACATTAAATTTCTTAGAATTAGATTATTTATTATTAAATCTTTTAACATTAAATTTTTTAGAATTAGATTTTTTAGTATTAAATCTTTTAACATTAAATTTTTTAGAATTAGATTATTTATTATTAAATATTTTAGAATAATCTATATGTTTTGTTCAATGTGATAATATGTCAAATTCAACTGAAAATTCTTCAGATTCTACAACTATAATTGCTCATATATCAGATTTACATATTAGTAATAATGCATTTGATGATGAGATATTTTTGGAAGTTGTTAATCAAATCAACGATTTAGCTCCTGATATGGTAATTGTTACTGGGGACCTTACTGATCATGGTTATTATTCTGAGTTTTTAAAAGCTAAAGAATATCTTTCTATGATTCAATTTCCATTATTTGCTGTTCCTGGCAATCACGATTCTCGTAATGTCGGTTATGAAATTTTTGAAGAATTAATTGGGGAGCGTAGTTGGGTTTTAACAAAAGATAATGATTTAACTGTAGTTGGTATGGATAGTAGTGGTCCTGATATAGATAGGGGCCATATTGGTAGACCTCAACAATTATGGATGGAAAATGAATTAGATAAATCTTTAGAAAATTCTAATTTCTCCATTGTAGCTATGCATCATCATGTAATCCCAGTTCCAAAAACTGGAAGGGAAAGAAATGTTTTATCTGATGCTGGAGATATACTACAAAGTTTAATTGATCATGATGTTAATATGGTTATATGTGGGCATAAACATGTTCCTCACCTTTGGAGGATGGAAAATACTTTATTTATAAATGCAGGTTCTGTTTCTTCTATTAAATTGAGAGGTAAAGATAAAAATTCTTATAACACCTATCATATTCGTTCTGACCATATTGATGTTGTTTTAAATAATATTAATGGGGAAAAGTTATTTTTAGGAAAATTTAATAGGATTTAATTTTTAATATTTTTTAATATTTATATATAATTTATAATCATATTTTTTATATTTTATTTTTATAATTCTATTTTTTTTATAAGCATATTTTCTATAATTCTATTTTTTTATAACCATATTTTTTATATTTTATTTTTATAATTCTATTTTTTTATATTTTATTTGTATAATTCTATTTTTTATATAATTAATTTTTTAAATAATATTATTTTATATATTGATTATAAATTAAAATAATAAATTTTAAAATATGCTTTTTGTTTTATGTTACATATTTAAATTAGATTTATTTTTTAATTTAATTAATTTAATCAATTTAATTACTATTTTAAGACTAATTTCTTTTGTTTTTAATTGTATTTGTAGTAAAATTTAAATATATGTTTAACTATTATATTATTATCGGTAAAAATATGGGAAATTAATCCCTATTGGAATTTTATTTAATTATAACTCATAGTTATTAATAATCAATTTTTGGTGATAAATTGAAAGTTATCATAGATGCATCTAATGTAGCACATTTCGGTAAAGGAAATGATTCAAGTCCTAAATTAGCTAATATTCTTTCAGCAGTGAAAGTCTTAGAAGATAAAGGGCATGATTTTGTTATTTTGGCTGATGCTTCACTTAAACATGAAATTGATGATAAAAAAAAGTATGTCGGCTTAATTGATGAAGAAGCTATAGAGGAAGTCCCTGCAGGTAATAATGCGGATCATTTTATTCTTGAGTTAGCTGAAGAAGAAAATGCAAAAATTTTATCAAATGATCTTTTTAGAGAATTTAATGATGAATTTAAGGATATACAAAGCAGAAGATTACCTTTTTCTTTTGATGGTGAAAATATTGTCATTGGAGAATCTAAAAAACCTAAAAGAGATAAAAATATACTCCAACATATTTGCAATGATATTTTAGTTTCTATTGAAAATAAAAGATGGGAAATTTATAAAGGAAAAGAAGGAATTGAATTTAGTCCATTAAACATAGCTAAAGAATCAATTATCAGAATGGATAAATCACAACAAGATGGTGTTGGTAATAAGATTGAAGGATTATTTTCAAAAATTCCAATGTTTGATAAAGTCATGGATATGGTAGAAGATGTTGAAACATCAGCACCATATGTTATTTTTGTTTTAGTGCATCCTAAGGATTATAAAGAAGCAGTTAAAAGTGCAGGTAATATCTCTGTTACTATAGCTGATAGGTTAAGATTGGATAAAAGACCACTTATAGCTGTTCGGAATGATCTCTTCATGAAACCAGGGACATTTGAACTTAATATTCTTTATTCAGATGAAGTTGAAGAGGAAGCTCCTTTCAATGTTGAAATAAAGATTAATTCTCACGATGAAGTTTTTATAAAAAAGAATTCTAGAAACATAGCAAGTACTGTGGCTGGAAGGATGGGTTCTTGGAAATTCCCATTTGTAGCTGTTAAACCAGATATTATTTTAGAAAAACCAGGAGAATTTGAAACTTATTTGGATAAAAATGAGAAGTATGGTAAAAAAGAAGACTAATAATTTTGTTATAAATATTTTAATTGATTAATAATTTTATATTGATGTCTTTAGATATTAATAATTTTATATAATTGCTCTTAAAGAGAATTATATACTTTAATATATTAAAAAATTTTATAGTTTATAGAATTTCAATTATAATAATCATTTTTTTAAAATAATTGAGGGGGCAAGAAATGGCTAATCATGGACTTACTAGATATATATTTAAACTTTTAACTAAACATGAAATCATTAGTATTGGTACTAAGTATTATCCGACAACTCCCTTAGAAATTGAATATGTTGAAATGTTCAATTTTACTCAAACAATGCTTATGGAGCTTGAAAAAGCAGATATTACAACGGATAGTATTTTTTATAATCTTTTACGTGATGTAGGTGAAGAAAATATACCTGAAAACCATCATTTTTATGAATTAAAAGCTGCTGAAAATAAAATTGAAGAATTTGCACTTGTAAGTAATATTATAATGGGTAGTGATCGTTATTTATATGTTGAGCTTTCAGAACCGAGTTCAGTTATCTCTGATTTTTCTAAGATAATAATTGAAGAAAAAGGCGAAATTGTAGAACAAAGTTCAACTGAAATTGTTTCAAAACTTCTTTCTAAAAACGATGGTATTAGAGTAGCTATTAAAATGATTGGAATGGGCCTTGATAATGGCATAAATGTTCGTGCAGCTGTTGGAATGACTGGTGCTGCTGCTATTGAACGCTCAATTAATCTTAGTAAAGAAGTGGGTGAAGTTTCAGGAGTAGGTTTTACTAGATTAGGGGGGGAATATGCTCTTGTCTTTGATTCTAATTTTCTTAAATCTACAGCCACAACACCAGAACTTCAAAATTATCTTTTTATAGATATAATTAATTCTACTAAATTTATCGATGATTATGGTAGGGACAAGTTAGTTGAATTAATGACTGGTGTTAAAAATTTCATGGAAACTGAATGTAACGGAAAAATTGAAGGTTATCGTGAAGGAGGGGATGATTTAATTGCAAGATTCCCAAGCAAAGATTTAGCTATTAGGGCAGGTCTTGATACTGCATGGTATATTCTTAATAATGGTGCTAAAATTAGGGCAGGAATAGGAAGAAGCAGAAGGGAAGCTGGAGAAAGAGCTCAACTTGCTGATGAGGTTCAAATTTCAAATCCTTTATCTTTAGTTATTTTTGATCTTGCTAATGGTCTTTATGCATATTATATTCCTTCAGAATTTTTCAGAACAGTTATTAATTTGTTACTAAATAAAAGAGCTAAACTAATTGGAATCTTCATTTTAGTATTTTTAATTGTATACTTTATGACTATTCTTGGTTATTGGGAATACAGTTTTATAATCGTTATTTTGGCAGCTATTTATGCATTAGCTTCTTAATTTGATTTAAAAGTTTTTAATATTTATTCTTTAATTTTTGAAATAGTATATATGATTGAGATATAATGATTAAAAAATATTTTAAAAATAGGCTAAAAAATTATTATTAAAAATAGTCTAAAAAATTATTATTAAAAATTATTATTTATTATAATTATATTTAAAATTTTTAAAATTAGTTTTATATAAAATTCTATTAGTAATATAAAGAAATTTAATTATATTTTATAATTTTTCTTCACTTCTTCTTTTTGCTTCAAGAAGCAATTTTGTTACTTCTTTGGATCTAGCTCCTTTGTCTAATCTCCAATTAGTTGATGCGTTTTCATCTAACCAATTAGCTAAATCTTTTGGAAGTGATATATTCATTCTTGACTTTTCTGATAATTTCCAGATTCTGTCAACTTCTTCTTTATTTACCATTGTATCTACATTATCTTTCTTCTATATATATTTTTTTTGGTTTATTTAGTGCATTATATTTTTAATTATGTTTTTAAATATTTACACATATAATTAATATTTTTTATTGATTTATATGTATATTTATGTATTTAATTATTTTAGTGTGTATGTGTGTATGTAATCATTTACTTAATATTTTAATATTATTTACAAGTTTTTTATTTAAAATTTTATTATTCTCTTTAATTTTCTTATTTTTATTTTTACTATATTTACTAACTTTAATTTTTATATAAAAATTTTAAATATTTTTTTAGTTATCATCAATCAATATTACATTATCTTAAAATTTTTTATTTTATATAATCTTTTTAATAAATATTCAAACTTTTTATCTTTTTGCACTTATGTGTACACACATACACACACAATAAAATATATATATGGTTATTAATATATGATAAAATTGCATTGTTGATATTAAGTAACATGTTCTTTTATAAAGTATCATGTTGCTTAATGTTTCTTTAAGCAGAGGTATCAATTTTGTAGTAATGTAATTTTTGTTTCAATATGGAATCATATAATTATGATTATTTACTAAAATTTGTAAACTTAAATAAAAATGGATTTATCTAATCATTTATAAATAAAAATAAATTAGAATATGTGGAAACAGGTAGATTTATATTCTAATTTATTTTCTATTACTTGATTAACTAATCATATGCTTGATTAATTCATTATATCAAAGAATCAATAAATAAAAAAGTTTGTGTTTTCGTTTGTGAGGGAATACATATTATTTATAGATTAACTGGCGGATTTTAATGTTCATTGACCAATAAGCATTTAAATCTATAAGTAGATTTACCATGCTTGTTTTAACTTCATTGATGTGTCTCAATGATTTAAAGACTTATATAAGGAGGAAGTATGAGTTCTAAAAACAACGATGGAAAAATAGTAATAGCTTTGATAATCTCTTTAATAGCTTTTGGATTAGGTTCGGGTATTGGTATTGCTGTTGGAATGTCAGGAGATGATTTTAATTCATCAAATACTCAAGAACCAGTTAATACAACTGTTGATGTGACTAATAATATTAGTCAAGATAATCCTAATTACAATATGGATGCATATCCTTATGATGAAAGTAATGTTTCAAGTAATTCTAATTCATCAAATTCAGGGGTTTATTACTCTGAAGAAGATTTAGCAAAAAATAATAGTAATAGTATAACAATAGGTTAATTTAATTTGAATTAATAGTTAACCCCACAAAACTATTATAATTTAAAATATTCATAACCTATTATTATACTTTATTTAATTATTTTATGGAACATCATTAATTATGGAGAATTTTTAACTATATTATTCATGAATTTGAATTATTTATTCTAATTTAAAGTTTTCATGAATTTGAATTATTTATTCTAATTTAAAGTTTTTTATATTATTTTATATTTATTATTAAGTTTTTTATATATATGAACATATTTTTTTTTATTTGCTATTTATCTATTATTATTATTATGGTTATAATTAGGTATTCTTCTAGTTTTAATAGGTATTTTTGTATTTTATAATTGTATAATTTTGAGTTAGATTATTTTTTCATCTTTTTTAAATATTTATTTCTATATACTATCTGATTACCCATTTCTATATAATATTATGTTATTTATTTTTTTATTAATTAATTATATGATAGATACATACAAATATAAGATATAACAAATTAATTTTATTAAATATTCACTTAATTAATTATTATCAAGGTATACAATGATAACTAAAAATGACTTATCTGGAGAGTTTATAGATAAAATAATATCGATTGATGGAGGAATATGTGCTGTTTCTGAAGTGGAAGTTGCAGGTGTTCGTAATGGAAAATATGGCGTTTCTATTATTATCTGTAAAGATTCCAATGTTACAGGAGTTTTCACTTCAAATAAAGTAATAGCTGCCCCCGTTCAATATACAAAAAAAATAATTGAGGATGGAAAGGTTTCTGCAATTATAGCTAATAGTGGAAATGCTAATTGTTTTACAGGAGATCAAGGAATTTTTGATTGTGAGAAAACTGTGGAAACTCTTTCAAAAATATTTGAAATTCCTAAGAATGAGATAGCTACTGCTTCAACAGGAGTTATCGGTCGTAAAATGCCAATGGATATTATTATAGAATTAATTAATCAGGCTAGTCAAAATGTCGAAAATTCAAATGAAGCTTCTATAAATGCTGCAAAAGCAATAATGACTACTGATACAGTATATAAAGAGGCAGCTGTTGAAGTAACATTAGAAAATAATAAAAAAATTAAAATCGGTGGAATCTGTAAAGGTACTGGGATGATTGCTCCTAATATGGGTACTATGTTGTGTTTCATTGCTACTGATGCTGTTGCAGATCAAAAAGTATTAAATGAGTCTCTTAAAAATTCAGTTAATGATAGTTTTAATATGGTTATTGTTGATGGTGATGAAAGTACAAATGACACAGTTCTTCTTTTTGCAAATGGAAAATCTGGTAATAGTATATTGGTAGATAATAATATAGATAAAAATTTTCAAGAAGGTTTGAATATTCTTTGTAAAGATTTAGCTAAACAAATGGCTAAAGATGGAGAAGGTGCAACTAAATTTTTAGAAGTAGAAGTTAAAGGTGCAAAGACAAAAATTGATGCCCAAATTGCATCTAAATCAGTTGTTAAGTCATCTCTTGTTAAAAGTGCAGTATTTGGGGGAGATCCTAACTGGGGCCGAATTGTTGCAGCTGTTGGATATTCTGGAGCTTATATGGATCCCGATGATATTACTATTGCTATATCTTCTGAAAAAAACCTTGTAAATTTAGTTCTTGATGGTGAAATTTTAGCTTTTGAAGGTACTGATAATCTTAAAACTGCTGAGTCAATTATGAATGAAAAAGAAATAAAAATAATTGTTGATTTGAAAGAAGGGACTTATGATGCTATAGCTTATGGCTGTGATTTAACTTATGATTATGTTAAAATAAATGCAGAGTATACTACATGATTTATTTATCTATTAATTTATTAATTGATATTTATAATTTTAAAAACACAATATTTGGATATTATAATTTTATTTATTAATTTTAATAAATTAAATAACTATAATCTATTGTTTATAGGATTCATTTTGATTTTTTAATTAAAATTAAATAATTATATGAAAAAAGTGGGATGAATTAAATGCTTTCGAATAAAGTAAATTTAAAAGATATGAAAAAAACTGGAAGAAATACATCAATTTATGGTACTAGGTATGTTTCAGAACCTATTCCTAAATATGAAATTCCTGAAGAAGGTATGCCTTCTAAAGCAGCATATCAATTGATTAATGATGAGTTAAATCTTGATGGAAATCCTAATTTAAATTTAGCAAGTTTTGTAACAACTTGGATGGAACCAGAAGCAGATATGCTTATTAATCAGACAAATGGAAAAAATTTTGTTGATAATGATGAATATCCCCAAACACAAATTATCCAAAATCGTGTAATAAATATGCTTGCAAGACTTTTTAATGCTCCTAAAGGTTGTGATTTTCTAGGTACTAGTACTATTGGATCATCTGAAGCTATTATGTTAGGGGCACTTGCACATAAATGGGCTTGGAGAGAAAATAAGAAAGCTAAAGGTGAAGATTGTTCTAATCCTAATATTGTTATGGGTGCAGATGTTCATGTTGTTTGGGAAAAATTTGCAAAATATTTTGATGTAGAACTTAGAATGGTTCCAATGGAAAAAGGGAAATATACATTAACTGCAGATAAAGTTAAAGAAAATATTGATGAAAATACTATAGCTGTTGGTGTGGTTCTTGGTACAACTTTCACTGGTCAAATAGACCAAATACAAGAAATAAATGAGCTTTTAGTTAATATTAAGAAAGAAAAAGGATGGGACATTCCAATTCATGTTGATGGTGCTAGTGGTGCTTTTATTGTTCCTTTCCTTGATCCTGAATTTGAATGGGATTTTAGACTTTCTCAAGTAAAATCAATTAATGTATCAGGTCATAAATATGGACTTGTTTATCCTGGTATTGGTTGGTTAGTATTTAAAGATAAAAAATATCTTTCAGAGGATTTAATATTTGAAGTTAATTATCTTGGAGGTATTATTCCTACATTTAATCTTAATTTTTCAAAAGGAAGTAGTATGGTTATTGCTCAATATTATAATCTTTTGAGGCTTGGAAAACAGGGTTATTCCAGTATAATGAATAATTTAATGGAAACAGCAAATTATCTTGGAAATACTCTTAAAAGCACTGGGTTTTTCAAACTTTTAGATGAAGAATTAGTTCTTCCTATATTGGCTATAAAATTAAATGATAATCTGAAAGATCTTATTGGAATAGATAATCTGACGGTTTTTGATATTTCTAGAAAATTAAGAGAAAGAGGATGGTTAGTTCCGGCATACACTCTTCCTGCAAATGCAGAAGAAATTGCAGTATTAAGAATAGTTATAAAAGAAAATTTTACAAGAGATATGGCCGATCTGTTGGTTCAAGATTTAAAAAATATTTTTGATGGATATAAAAAGAATTTAGACGAAAATCCAGAAAATGAACCTTCAATAAACATATTTTAATACTTTTATCTTTTTCTTTTTAGTTTTATTTTTAGTTTTTAATTTTAGTTTTTATTTTTTATTATTAGTTTTTATTTTTAGTTTTTATTTTTTTATTATTAGTTTTTATTTTTTATTTTTAGTTTTTATATTATATTTTGTTTATTTTGTGCTAAATTTATATATTTTAATAATTATAATAATGATTATCATTGTTATACTTAATTTGTATAATTTTAAAATCATTTGAGTATTTTTAATTATATTTAATTTAAATATATTTTTATTATAATTGCATTTTTAATTATATTTAAATTAAATATAAATTAAATATAAATTAAGTTAGATATAAATTAAATTAGGTATAAATTAATTTAAATTATATTTTTATTATTATTATTATTATTTTAATATCAATTTTATAATATATTGATAAATAATTTGTTGTGAACAATATGTCTGAAGAATTAAATGATAAACCTAACAAAGCAAATCTTCTAATCGAGGCATTGCCTTATATAAAAGAATTCCATCATAAAAAAATCATGATAAAGTATGGTGGACATGCTATGATTGATGAAGAAGCTATGAATTCTACAGCAAGGGATACAGTTTTACTTAAATATGTAGGAATGGAGCCTATTGTTGTTCATGGAGGAGGTCCTGAGATTACTCGCTCTATGAATAAAATGGGTAAAGAACCTAAATTTATTAAGGGTCTTAGGATTACTGATGAAGAAACAATGGATATTGTTACTATGGTTTTGGTTGGAAAAATCAGTACTGAAATTGTTTCAAAAATTGGAATTCATGGAGGAAAAGCTTCTGGAGTTTCTGGTAAAGATAGCCAATTGATTATAGCTTCTAAAAAAGCACCTCATAAAATAAAAGATGAGAAAACTGGTGAAGAACATGAAATTGATTTGGGATTGGTTGGTCAGATTGATTCTTTAAATACCGAAATTATCCAAATGTTTACAGATAATGATTATATTCCAGTTATATCTCCTATTGGGGTAGATGATAATGGAAACACATTAAATCTTAATGCAGATACTGTTGCTGGTGAAGTAGCTGCTGAAATGGATTCTGAAAAATTAATAATTTTAACCGATGTTCCGGGAGTGCTTAAAGATCCTAAAGATTCAAACACATTGATTAAAAAAATAAAAGTAGATGAAGTAGATGATTTAATTAATAATGGTACTATAAGTGGTGGTATGATTCCTAAAATAGAAACTTGTGTTAAAGCTATTGAGGGAGGAGTAAAATCTGCTCATATTATTGATGGGAGAGTTAAACATTCTTTACTTCTTGAAATATTCACTACCAATGGTATTGGTACGATGATTACTCTTTAATTAAAAATAATTTACTATAATAATTATTTATAAATACTTTTTATTTTTATATTAATTTTTATTTTTAGATACTTTTTATTTTTATATTAATTTTTATTTTTAGATACTTTTTATTTTTATATTACTTTTTATTTTTATATTAATTTTTATTTTTAGATACTTTTTATTTTTATATTAACTTTTCAAGTTCATCTTTAATGCTTATAGCTACATCCATAGTTTTGGAAGTTCCTCCTAAATCAGGAGTAATTGTTTTTCCTTTTTTTAGAACATTTTCAACTGCTAAATTAATTTTATTTGCATAATATTCTTCTTTTAAAAATTCAAGCATCATACTAATAGAAAGTACCATTGCCACTGGGTTAGCTAATCCTTTACCTTCAATATCCGGGGCAGAACCATGAACTGGTTCAAATAATCCATTTTTATCTCCTATATTTGCGGATGGTGAGAGTCCCAAACCTCCTATTAATCCTGCTCCTTCATCAGATAAAATATCTCCATATAAGTTACTTGTTACAATTACCTCAAATTCTTGTGGTTTTGTTATTAGATACATTGCAGTTGCATCTATATAATAATCATTAGCAATTATTTGCGGGTTTTCCTGAGAATATTTGTTTATTACATTATAAAATGAATCTTTAAAGATGCCATCAGTTTTTTTCAAAACATTTGCTTTGTGAACACATGTAATTTTTTTCTTTTTATTTTCTATAGCTTTTTTATATGCAAATTCACAAATTTTCATACTTGCCTTTTGTGTTATTATTCTTTTAGCTATTGATTTTGTTACTTTTCCATTTTCACTTTTTTCAAAAGATTCTATTTGAGAATATAATCCTTCTGTATTTTCCCTAACAATTAAAAAATCAACATTTTTAAATAAGGAATTTACTCCTTCAAATGATTTTATAGGTCTTAAGTTAGCAAAAACCTCAAGCTCCTTTCTAAGAGTTATTATTGGGCTTTTTTCACCGGGGGTAGAATCAATAGCTCCAAATAATGTTGCTGAACTTTTTCTAGCATTTTTTAAAGTTTCTTCAGGTATTGTTGTACCACATTTTTGAAAACATTCATAACCTGCCTTTGATTCAATAAAATCGTAATTTAAATCTAAAGATTCTAAAACAATCATTCCAGCTTCCATAACTTCTTTACCTATTCCATCTCCGGCTATTGTTGTTATTTTTTTCATGGATTATCTCTCAATTAGTATTAGTTTTAAATTTGTATTTTTTGATAATTTGTATTTTTTTTGATTTATTGATTTTTAACTATAATTTATCTTGATAAATTTTTAATTATATTTATCATGATATATTTTTAACTAATATTTATTTGGATAAATATTTATTTTATAAACATAAAATTATTTAAATCATAGATAATATTCTATTTTGTACATTAACATTAAATTAATAAATTATTTTAATCAATAAACTATTTTAATATTAAAATATTAGTTGATTGATTTAGATTAAACTCAAATGTTATGTTAAAATACATTCTAAATATATTAAAATATATCCTATTAGGTGATTTATCTAATATTTATTTGACATTATCATATTAATTTTATATTATTGCCTATATTTATGTTATGGATTATCTTTTTAATTATTTGTGTTTTTTATGTTCTTTAATACTTTTTAATTTATAATTTTAATTTATTATTTTAATTTATTATTTTATAATTTTATTTAATTGATTAAAAAATATCAATAATATAGTTCGTATAATGTCAAAGTATTTATAATATGTGTTACAAATATATTATTAATATAATAACAATATTACTTAGGTATATTTTGGATATATTTTTAATATGTATCTTGATATATCTTAGATATATTTATAGTGAAATTATTAATTTTTCATAGAATTATTAATTTTAATAAAAAATAAATTTATAGTCTAAATATATAAAATAAGTTTATAAAACATTCTTATAAGTGAAGTTTATAAAAAAATTTTATAAGGCAATTTTATAAGTGAAGTTTATAGAATAATCTCATAAAATACTTTTATAAGATAATTTTATAATATTTGGTCTATAAAACAATTCTATAAGATAAGTTTATATAGTTAATAGAAAATTTATATAATTATAGGAGTTATTAATATGGAAAAAACAATACAAGAACTTATTCAGGACTTAAATAATGATGATGAATTTGTTAAAGAAGAAGCATTTGGAACTCTTGAATTTAGATCTGAAGAATCTTTAGATCCTCTCATAGAAGTTTTATCTACTAAAGGGATAAATAAAAACATAAAAATGTCTTCTGCAAAATTATTAGGAATCATTGGGGATGAAAAAGCTATTGATCCTCTAATAGCTACTTTAAGAGATAATAATAAACTAGTAAGAAGAGAGGCTTCTACTTCATTAAGTCGTATGGGTGATAAAGCTCTTGATCCTTTACTATCTATTTTAAAAGATAATGATTGGAGAGTTAGGGGTGCTTCTGCATGGGCATTAGGAAAAATAGGAGATAAAAAAGCTATTGCTCCTTTAAAATCTCTTCTTGAAGATGATAGTGGATTCGTAAGAAGTGGTGCTAAATTTGCTTTAGATAGTATTGAAAATGATTAATCTTTTAATTATTATTTTATATTCTTTTTTAAATTAATATTTTAAATAAATATTTTAAATTAATATTTTAAATAAATATTTTATATTGATTTTTATTTATTTTATTTTTTATTAAACAAATAAAATTTTATTTTTGATAAATAATAAAGTATTTTAATAATAATTATAAAATTAATTTTTATGAAAACTAAAAATATTTTAGTATTTTTTGTTTTTTTTAAACAATTTTAAAAAAAACTCCATTCTTTAACCTATTTTTTCAGAAAAATCGTCTACTCGGAAACACACTTCCGGTAAATTTATATATAAGAAAAGCTATATTAATACTACTGATAATTAGCCATAAAATATATTCTGTATTTATTCCTTTCAATTATATACTAATCATTGTTTTTAGCTATTAGCTTAATATAACAGTTACTTAATAGTTTTTAGTAAATAAGAAATTAATTTAATCTATTTTGAGTTAATTATATTATTTTCAAATATGTAATTTTTCTTAAAGTATTTTTATAATTATTAAGAATATAATTTATGATTCACTGTTAGATATGTTATTATAGATTATTACTGCTTTATATTAATATTAATGTAAATATTGAATTTTACATGTAAATATTAGATTTATTAATAAATATTATATTTATTAATTTAATATTTGTCATAAACTCTATATTTTATCTAATCTAAATGATTATATTTAATAATCCTTGAATAATGTTCCCTTGAATAATATTTATTGGATAATAATATTTTTATTTAGAGTTTTTATTTATTTAGAGTTTTTATTATAAACATTTTATAATTTTATATAATAATTTTATAATCTCAAAATAATTTTATAATCTGAAAGTGTGTAAAATTTTAAATAGTAATATTTTATATTTATCTACTATTTGATTGATATTTTATATTATTTGATTAAATTTTCTCAATTAATTTATAATTTTTATAGAATGTGGTTCATTAAATATATAAATTTTATTTGAAGAAATAACTTATTTAAAGATATATTTGGAAATTTATTGGTAAAGGAATAATAATATGATTAAAATCGGAATATTAAATCTACAAGGTGCTGTTAGTGAACATGTTGATATTACATTAAAAGCTATAAAAAACATGGGCAAAACAAATGAAATTGTAGCTGAAGTAGTTAGATATGCTGATGAAGTGGCAGAATGTAATGGTATAATAATCTCTGGAGGAGAGAGTACAGTTATTGGTAAGCTTATTAAGGAAAGAGAGATTGATAAGGTAATTATTGATAAAAATATTCCTGTTTTTGGAACTTGTGCTGGTATGGTTCTTCTTTCTAAAAGAACTGATTATGATCAGGATATAATGGGTATTATGGATATTGAAGTTAAAAGAAATTCTTTTGGAAGACAAAGAGATTCTTTTGAGAGTGAAATCAATATATTTGAACATACTTATCCAGGAGTTTTTATAAGAGCGCCATCTGTTTCAAATATTCTTAATGAGAGTAATGATGTAGTTAATGAAGGAATTAATGATAAGGTTGAAATACTTTCTAAATTGGATTCAAATATTATAGCTGTTAAGCAAGGAAATAATATAGCTATGTCTTTCCATCCTGAATTAACTGATGATACAAGATTACATGAATATTATTTAAATCAAATTATAAACTTAAATAGATAATCAAAATTTTAAAATAATAATAACAGGGGTGATTTCATTTGTGTGGAATAGCTGGAATTGTTTATAAAGATAAAAAATTACATAATGTTGGAGACGATATGACTAAAATGTTGCATGCTCTTCAACACAGAGGGCCAGATTCTGCAGGCTTTGCAATTTATGGTGGAATGGGTCTTGAAGATAATGAATATGTATTAAATATACAAGTAGCTGATAAAAGAGGGTTACTACACACTGTTCAAGATGCTATTAATGTTAAAACTCCTATTAAAGAAGATGAAATTATACCTTCTGTTGATGATTCTTTTATTTATAAATGTAAAATAGCTCTTGATAATTTTAGTGATTTAAAACCTTTAATTACTAGTATTGATAATATTGGAGATTTAGGTAATTCTTCTACTGCTAATGCAGATAATGATGTAATAGTTTTAAATGGAAGTCATTCTTTCCAAATGATAAAAGATGTTGGTTCAGTATATGAAATTGCAGATCGTTATAATACTCGTGATGTAAAAGGAACTCATGCTATTGGACATACTAGATTTTCTACTGAAAGTAATGTAGATCGTTATCATGCTCATCCATTTCAAACTTATATTGTTAAAGACATAACTGTTGTTCATAATGGACAAATCACTAATTATTGGAAAGTCAGAGATCCTTTAGAAAGGAAAGGTCACAAATTTGAAACTAATAATGACACTGAATGTCTTGTTCATTATATAGCTGATAAATTGGATACTGGATACTCTCTTGAAGAGGCTTTAGAACATTCTGTTGAAGATATGGATGGTCCATTTTCTTATATTATAGGAACTCCAAATGGTATTGGAATAGCTAAAGATAAATTAGGCCTTCGTCCAGGAATAATGGCTGAAAATGATGATGTATTTGCAATTGCATCTGAAGAAATAGCACTTCATGAAGTTATGGATACCCAAGAAGTAGAACAAATTTCTCCAGGTGAAGTTAGAGTTTATGAAATTTAAGAGGAGTTTTTATTTATGAATTCAAATATAATTAAAGATTCAAATAATGCTAAAGTTGAAAATAATATTTTTGAGTTAGATTTTTCATCAATGACTCCAAGGGAAGCTAATCAAAAAATAAAAGAAGTTTCTACTCAATATAATAAAATTCTAATTAAAAATCCTAATGCTATGCATTATCTTGTAGCAGGACTCACTGAAGAGGCACATATTGAAGTTGAAGGTTCTGCTGGTTATTTTGCCGGGACAATGTTAGATAAAGCTCAACTTATTATTCATGGGAATGCTGGCTGGTTTGTTGGTGACAACATGACTGGTGGAGAAATTATTGTAGATGGTTCTGCTGGTGATGGTGCTGGTCAAGGTATCTATGATGGAATTCTAGTTGTTAAAAATAATGCAGGATCACGTACTGGAGAAATAATGAAAGGCGGAACTGTTGTTATTGGTGGGGATTCTGGATTCATGACTGGTATTTTTATGATGGGTGGTCGAATTATTGTATTAGGTGATCTTGGTGAAGATGCAGGAGAATCTATTATTCGAGGAGCTATATATGTTAAAGGTTCTGTTCAAAGTTTAGGTCAAAATGCTAAGATAGTAGATATATCTGAAGAAAATTTAGAAGAACTTAAATCTACATTAAATAAATATAATTTTGACTTATCTGATGAAGATTATAAAAGTTTTAAAAAGATAGTTCCTAAAAGTAAACGTCCTTTTTATGGTAATGATGAGGAAGAAGATTGTTATTGTGATTGATATAGAATAAATATTATTATTTATTCAAAAAAACTTAATAGGAGGGAGTAAATGCCTTATAAAGTTGAAAAAGACATGATGTTATGTAAAAGAAATTTTAATCGCCCAGGATGTTGTTGGTATCTTTGTGATAATAGGGATGAAAATATTTGTAACAAATGTTTTTCTTGTTTAAACAATTGTCCTCATGGGGTTTATGAAGTTATTAATGGGGATCCTTATCCAATTCATAGTAAAAATTGTGTTGGCTGTAGGATATGTGAAGAAATGTGTCCTAATGATGCAATTACTGTTAATGCTGTATCTAATGATAAAAGAGGAGTATGGTCATATGACACCCTTAATGAGATTTCAAGAAAAGCCAATGAAGGTTCTTATAAAATAAGGAGTACTGGTTCTTCAAGATCTCTTCCTACTTTTGATGATTTAGTTATTACTCCTGCACAGGTTTCAAGACCTCCTATTGATAAATATCGTGAACCTTGTCGGACTGATGTTGTTTTAGGTAGTAGATTTGCAGAAAAACCACTTGAATTAGCTACTCCTATCATGATAGGTGCAATGTCTTTTGGTGCTCTTAGTAAAGAAGCTAAAATGGCATTAGCTATAGGTTCTACTATTGCTGGCACAGCTGCTAATACTGGGGAAGGAGGAATGCTTCCTGAAGAAAGAGAGCTCGCAAATAAATTAATTGCTCAATATGCTTCTGGTCGTTTTGGAGTTTCTGCAGATTATTTAAATAATGCTGATGCAGTTGAAATTAAAATCGGACAAGGTGCAAAATCTGGAATGGGTGGACATCTTCTTGGTGAAAAAGTTACAGCAGAAGTTTCAAAAATTAGAAACATTCCTGAAGGTGCTGACGCACTTTCACCAGCTCGACACATGGATATTGTTGGTCCAGAAGATCTTAGTATGAAAATTTCCCAACTTAGGGAAATTACCGACTGGCAAATTCCTATAATGGTAAAATTCGCTGCTGGACGTGTTGCTGATGATGTTAAAATAGCTGCTAAAGGTGGAGCCGATATTATTGTTGTAGATGGTATGCAAGGGGGTACTGGTGCAGGTCCTGATATAATTATGGAACATGCAGGAATACCAACATTAGCTGCTATCGTAGAGGCTGATAAAGCACTTAAAGAAGTTAATCTTAGAAGTAGTGTTGATTTAGTTGCTGGTGGAGGAATCAGAAACGGTGCCGATGTAGCTAAAGCTATTGCTCTTGGTGCAGATGCAGTATATATAGCTACTGCTGCTTTAGTAGCTATTGGCTGTAAAACCTGCCAAATGTGCTTTAAAGGAAATTGTAGAAAAGGTATTGCTACTCAAAATATGCATTTACGTCATAGGCTTGATTATAAACAAAAGGGAATTCAAGTTGCTAATTACATTAAAGCTATGACTGAAGAAGCATGTATGTTAGTTCAACAAGGTGGTAATACGCATATTAGTAAAATTGAAAAACAAGATCTCAAATCATTAACACTTGAAGCTTCTGCATTATCTGGTGTTGAGATGGCAGGATCTAAATAGATTAATTTTTTATTTTAAGATTTAATCTATTTTTTTTAATTATTATACCAATTTTTTAATATTTTTTCTATATTTTTTATAATAATTTTTGAATAATCTTTAAATAATTTTTTAAATAATCTTTAAATAATTTTTTAAATAATCTTTAAATAATTTTTTAAATATCTTTAAATAATCTTTTTTAGTTATTTTTATTTTTTTATTATTTAATGATTTTAATAATTACAAAATTTACTTTCATTTTTATATGTAATTTTTATTAAATATCTTTAAAGTTTTCTTATATTGAAACTATTTTATATTTTTAATATTTTCAAATATTTTATTAAAAAAAGTTATATACTATAAAAAAATAATATATATTAATGTATAATTTACAGTTTAAGATTATTTTATAATTAAATAAGCTTTAATATCTTTTTATAGATTTATAAATTATAAATAATATGATAAAATCTTTTTTTAAATGTTTTTATAATATTTACTTTTTTTAATATTTTTTATTAATCTAGATTTCTATTATATTTTGATATTCTTATTCTCTAATTGGATATTTTAATATCTTATAGATTAATTCTGTTATAAATTTATAATTTATTTATAATTAATTCATAATTTATTTATAATTTATTTGTAATTAATTCATAATTTATTCATGATTAATTTGTAACTAATCTGAAATTATTTTAAAATGATTTAAAATTGATTTAAGTGATTTAAAACAATTTATAATGATTTAAAACAATTTTAAATAATCTAAAACAATTCTAAATGATCTAAATAATTCAAAATAATTTAAAATAATTTAAAATAATTTAAATTAAGTTAAAATAATTTTAAGAAAATTTAATAAACAATAAGAGGTGATTAAATGTGCAAAGATAATGATAATATTGACAATGGTAATGATGATAATAGTAATAATAATAAAAATTACAGCAATGATTCTTTGAAAGCTAATGAATTAGGTGAAAACATAAATGATAATAATAACAAAAATATCAATAAGGAAGGTGATGATTTTAATCAAACTGAAGGTGTTTCTACTATTCTTGGAGATCCAAAAAAAGCTATATTGAAATTATCAGGACCTATGATTGTTGCAATGTTAATTACTTCTTTATACAATCTTATTGATGGAGTTTGGGTAGCTGGGCTTGGTCAAAATGCTCTTGCTGCTATTGGTTTTATAACGCCTATATTTATGGTGGTTATTGGATTTTCTAATGGTCTTGGTGCAGGAGCTACTGCAGTTATATCTAGGTTTATTGGTGAAGGTGATCGTGATAAAGCCAATAATGCAGCTATGCATATAATACTTCTCACAATAATATTTACAATAATCATAACGGTATCATTAGGTTTATTTTTAAGACCTATTCTTGAAATGCTTGGTGCAGGAGTTACTGTTGGACTTGGACTTGCCTATGGTAATATTGTCTTTGGAGGTTCTATATTCATTGTCTTTACTGCAGCTGCTTACGGAATACTTCGTGCAGAAGGTAATGTTAAAAAAACTACTTATGCTATGTCTTTAGGGGCTATTCTAAATATTATACTCGATCCTATATTCATTTATACTTTAGGTTATGGTATTGCTGGTGCAGGAATTGCTACAGTTCTATCAATGGCAATCTCAAGTTTTATCATTCTTTATTGGTTTAAAAAAGATACATATATTAAATTATCTTTAAATCTTTTCAATTTCAGTAAAGATATATTAAAAAAGATTTTAGCTGTTGGTTTACCTGCAGGTGCTGAATTTTTAATAATGGCAATACTTGCAGGTTCTTTAAACATGATTTTAGTATCTGTTTCAGGATCTGATGCAGTAGCTATATATTCATCTGGTTGGAGAGTAATTATGATAGCTATTGTTCCAGTAATATCTGTTTCAATTTCAGTTGTGGCAATAGTTGGAGCTTCATTTGGTGCTAGAAGATATGAAAACTTTAGTATTATCCAAAATTACTCTATTAAAATTGGAACTATAATATCTATTATTACTGCAGTATCTACATTCATACTTGCACCATATATAGCACTATTATTTACATATTCTCCTGAAACTGCAATGTTAAATGGACCTATAACTGATTTTCTCAGAGTAATGGCATTGTTCTATCTATTTGTTCCAATGGGTTCTACCGCAGCTTCTATTTTCCAAGGTGTTGGTAAAGGATTGGATTCATTCATGCTTACAGCTATAAGAGAGTTGCTCCTTGTTGTGGTATTTGCTTATATTTTAGCTATTCCTTTAGGAATGGGTCAATATGGAGTATGGTGGGGAATCGTAATTGGAAACATAATTGGAAGTTTAATAGCATTGTTCTGGTCTAAAATGTATATAAAAAAGGTTGTAGCTATTAAAGGTGGAGAAAATGAAGCTTTATAATAATTAATTTAATTATTTAAGCTTTATTTTTTATTTATTTAATTTTTATTTACTTAATTTTTATTTATTTAATTTTTTTTGTCTAATTTTTAGTTACTTAATTTTTATTTATTTATTTTTAATATTTTAATAAAATATTAAAAATCAATTTATTTTATAATTGAATATCTTTTTTTAAATTATATTATTTCTCATTTACTTGGAAAAAAATAATATTATATTATATATAAATTATAATTAAACATTATAAAAGAATAATTTATAATAAAAAAGCAAAAAATTATAATTAAAGCTTTAAAAATTTAAAAAAAGAATTTTCATAAAAAGGTTTTGATGTAATGTCCAATAAAAACAGCATAAAATTGTTTGAAGATAGGGAAATTAGGGCAATTTGGGATGAAGATAAGGAAGAATGGTTTTTTTCAGTTATAGATGTTGTAGGAGTTCTTAGTGGGAGTAAAAATCCAACGACTTATTGGAGAGTTCTTAAAAAGAGGTTAAAAGATGAAGGTAATGAAACCGTTACAAATTGTAACGGTTTAAAAATGCCTGCTCCTGATGGGAAAATGCGATTAACTGATGTCGCTGATAGTGAACAAATATTAAGGATAATTCAATCAATACCATCACCAAATGCAGAACCATTTAAGCAATGGTTAGCTAAAGTTGGTAAAGAAAGGTTGGATGAAATAGCAGACCCTCAATTAGCTATTGAAAGAGCAATAAGTAACTATCGAAAAAAAGGATATTCTGAAGAATGGATAACACAAAGATTAAAAACAATAGAATTTCGTAAAGACCTAACAGCTGAATGGGATAGATCTGGTGTAAAAGAAGGATTAGAATATGCATTATTAACAGATGAAATTACTAATGCATGGTCTGATATGACAACAAAAGAATATAAACAATTTAAAGATATTAAAAAAGAAAATCTAAGAGACAACATGAGCAATATTGAACTAGTACTTAATATGTTAGCAGAGGCGTCTACTACTGAGATATCTAGGGGTGTCAATCCTAAAGGATTTGAAGAAAGTAAAGATGTTGCAAAGAGAGGCGGAAGTGTTGCTGGAGATGCTCGTAAAAGCTTAGAGAAAGAAGTAGGTAGGAAAGTAATAACTAGGAATAATTCTAAAAATCCAAAATTATTAGATGATAAAATATAGTTTATATATTCATATTAAATATTTTTTTCTTGATATTGTTTAATTTTTATTTATTTAATATTTATTTTTAATATTTATTTTTAATTTCTATTTTTAATTTCTATTTTCAATTTTATTTTTAATAATTTACTTTTGTTTCTTTTTTTTTTTAAATGTTTTAATTATCTATTTTAAATAGATTTTAAAAATTTATCAATGATATTTACTGTTTCTTCTTCTTGTTTTTCTCTAGAAATAGTGGCATTGTTATCTCCTTCTTGAAATCCATAATATCCAAAATAACCATGATTTCCACCATTTATAATTTCAAAAGTAGTATTTTTTGGAAACTTAGAAAGAGATTCATCAAAACTTTTCTTATCTAAAACACCATCTTTAGTTCCAACAATAGAAAGTCCTTTTATGTTTATGTCTGATAAATTTTCAGAAGGGTATGAAGCTAAAAATACAATTCCTTTGGTTTTATCAGGATTATTATGGACAAAAATACTTGCAGCTGTTCCTCCTAAAGAATGACCTCCAATAACCCATTCAACATTACTATATTTTTCAATAATGCTGTTAGCTTTGTTTGTATCAATTATAGCTAAGTTCAATTGCATTTTGACAATAGCTACATCATAACCTCTTTTTGAAAGTTCTTTTGCAAAAGGAACATAAGATTCATAAGCTACCTTTCCACCAGGGTAAAAAATCAGTCCTTTTTTAGCTTTTATTTCTTTATTAGTGATATTGTTTTTTTCTTTATATTCAAAATAAATGTAATCATCAGTTTCAGTTATAGAAACATTACTACTTATATTATTATCAGCTAAAACTTCAGTTGCATAAGGCATTGGACGATAATAATCATTAACATAGACAATACTGGAGATTACTATAATAGCTAAAATCACAGCAATAATAATACCTATTTTTTTCTTTTTAGACATTTTATCACTATCCATCTAATAGTTAATAAAAACAAAGTCACTATAACATTTTAAAAGAGTAGTGGCTAAATAAATTCTTTTTCTAAAATTATTATTATTATTTTTTAAAATTAGTTTTTGCTAATTAATTTTCATTAATTAATTTTCATTAATTAATTTTTATTAATAATATATTTGTTAAATATAAAATAAATATTTTTAGGATTCTAGATTTTTTATTATATTTTATTATATATTAGGAAAATATTTTTATAATTCTAAATTAATACAAGAAAATCTTTTAGAATTGAAAATAGATATTATGATGTTTTTAAAAATAAATAACATTATATTTTATTATACACGAATAAAAATTATTCTTCTTATTCCTACTCTTTTTAGTAATATTTATATATTATTTTATATTATATTTATTATTATTACTATTATTATACATTTATGCTGGGGAGTTTGTCATGATTGATAAAAAGTACTTTTTTGTCTTTGTTTGTGTTTTTATTCTGTTTGCTGGTTTGTTAATTGGTTCTAATACGGTTTCTGCTGCTAATTATAAAATTATAGATAAGGGTGATAATCATTTAGTTTATAAAAATTCTTGGAAGTCTTATTATAATGGTAAAACTGTGGTTTCTGTTTATAAGATGTATGTTAAGTATCCTAATAAAAGTAAATATGAAGTTTATTTGAATAATAAAGTATATTTAACTAAAATTAGTAAAACCAAATTGAGAACCACAGTTGTTAGTTATCAAACTAAATATAATCCTTATAGTAAATATACAGATTATATTTCTACAAAGTTAACTGCTAAGTCATATTATGATAAACATTACAAAAAAAGTTTTAGAAATCCTGGTGCTTAAAAAACATTAAATAGTGTGTTTATTATTAATTATATATTTTTATTTTTTTTAATTTTTTACATTAATTTTACATTTTTTCTCATTTTTGAATTGATTAGTACATCTTTTATATATTAATGAATGTTTACTATATTTTTTTTGTAAAAATTAAATAGTAAAGCTTAAATATTAATTAGTTTAATACTATTTTTAATAAAATGTCATAGCATGTCTATACATTTATTTCATTTATTAATACTATTAATAAACTATTATTAAAAATTGATATTTTTTCCTCTATCTATTTTTGACCACTAAAATAATATCATGAATTTTTAAAACTAGTTTTTTACTAATAATCATTTTTTATTAGTAATCTTTAATAATCATGATTAAATATTTAATTTTCATGGTTTTATTCTTAAAAATTTAATTTTGATTGTTAAAATTGTTAGGGGGTTCGTTAAAATGAATTTTAAAAAGCTAATCTTTTTTTTCACTTGTTTAATATTGGTTTTTTTATTTATTGGGGCTGTTTCTTCTGCTACTTTGAATGAAACTGAGATGAAGGATTCTTCGTCTGCTGTTAAAAATTACACAGATTCTAATAGTAAATTGCCAAAATATGTTGATATTTCTGATAAGAATAGCTCTATGCCTTCTTATCTAAATTCTTTAGTTACTTACACTATACAACTTAATAATAACAATGAAACGCCAGTTACTATAATTAATGTTGGTGCACCTACTGGTCCATCTGGAACAGCAACAGGAACTTTAACAAAGGCACAATATCTGACAGTAGCTACAAATATTAAAAATTTTATTAATACTAATGGTGTTGCACCTAACTATGCATCAAGCTCGTTGGGTAATATTCGTTATGAATCATTAGTATATGCATATGCAAGAATTGTTAATTATTATTATGTTAATGGTGTTTTACCGAATTCTGTAACTATTACTCAGATTTCAGGTGTAAATTCTGCAGGGGTGATAATTGATAATTTACCACCAACAGTAAGTATTAATTTAACTGGTGGCACTTATAATACTATTAAAAATGTTACTATAACAGCTACAGATAGTAGAGATTCAAATCCAAGGGTTTATTATAGTATAAATAATGGGAATTGGATTAATGTGGTTAGGACAGTTACTTTAACGCTTAATTCTGGAGAAACCATTTTAAAGTATTATGGGCTTGATTCTAGTGGAAACCCATCTGATACAAAAACAGTGACATATAATATCAATTTAGCTACTAATAATATTACTAAATTTAGTATTGAAGATTTACAATATGCATCTAGTTCTGTTAGGGCATATGTGGAAGTTAATCACAAATTACCTTTAAATATCACAATTAATGGTATAACAATTAATATGGCCCAATTTTTAAAATTGTTGTCTATTTCAATTATCAATATTAACAATAGTATAAATTCTTCTATCGAACTAGGAAATGCAACAGTAGTTGTTTCTTCGGAAAATTTAAATAAATCTGGAAGTTTAAACAAAACTGATTATTTAAATCTTGCAAACACGATTAAAACTTATATGGATAATAATGTTAATGCTCCAACATATATATCTACTAGTCTTGGTAATATTGGCTATGAATCTTTAGTTTTTACATTTGCACAAATATTATCTTCTCATCAATCTTTAAACACTTTACCTGATTTTATTACAGTTTATCAATGGAGTAATGTTTCTAATAATAGGACCATATTTTTAAATATGCCAGATATTATTCTTGCTTCTGATACTTTAGTATCCCATGTAGAGTCACAACATGATTTACCTGATTTTATTATCATTTCAGAAAATAAAGTCAAAATGAGCGATTTTTTAATGATTTCATTAAAATCTCTAAAAAATGTAAATGGAAAATTATTACAATCAATTATATTAGAAAATTTCAGTGTTGCTTCTAATCCATATGAAAGTATTACTGGAGGTAATTTATTATATGCTGATTATTTAGCGGTAGCTAATTCAGTTATTAATTTTATGGATAATAACCGTATTGCTCCGAATTATGCAACTAGTGTTAGGGGTTATATTTCCTATCAATCTTTGATTTATACTTATGCTCAACTTTTAGTTTCTGCAAATAAAAATAATTGCTTACCTAATTATATTACTTTGGTCCCATGGAGTATTGTTCAAAATAGTTCAATTAAATTTATTAGCATGGATTTAGTAAGCTCTATGACTTTTTATGTTAAAAATTATGTTATTTTTAATCACACATTACCTAATAACATGAATCTCTCTGGAAATATTGTCAATATGCCTCAGTTTCTAATGCTCGAGATTGTTTCTTTAAAGAATATTAAAGAAGGTTTATATCAATCTATTATTTTAAAAAATTATGCTGCTCCTTCTAATCCGTCAGAAAATATTCGTGAAGGTAAAATTCAGTTTGATAATTATTTTAATACTTTGGATAATATTAAATCTTATATGGATTCTAATGATCAAGCTCCAAATTATGCTTGGGTATCTCAAGGAAATATGTCTTATTATAATTTAGTTTTCACTTATGCATTAATTTTGGATTATTATACTTCTAGGGGTTATTTGCCCGAATATGTTTCTATTAATCAATGGTCTCTTGTATCTAATCCTACTACTGTTAGTTTTACTGAAACTCAAATCATGGAGGCAGCGGAAATTGTAGAAAATTATGTTGAAGCTAATCATACTTTGCCAAATAATGTTATTATATGTGGTTATAATGTTACAATGCCTCAATTTTTAAAGCTTTTAACAACTACTTTACATAATTTGAATGGTACTTATGCAGGTCAGATATTGCTCAATGATTTTGGATATCCTACATCATATTCTGAAACTACTAATGGGGGTATTTTAAATCAAGATTCTTACTTGGATCTTGCTCGTAGTGTTGAATATTTCATGTTTGATGGAAGAGCTCCAAACTATCAAAATTCAACTATTGGGAATATAAGATATGACTCATTAATATACATGTTCTCACAAATATTAAGCTCAACTAAAAAAACCGGCAACTTACCTGATTTTATTATAGTTGAGCCTTGGAGTAAAGTTTCTAATTCTTCTAATATTTTTGTTTCTGTGGGAACTGCTGTTTTGTTTTCTGGTGTTATTAAGTATTTCATTGAGAATCGTCATACTCTTCCGACAAATATTAGTATTTTAAATATTAACATGTCCCTACCTCAATATCTGAAACTATTAAGTGATAGTTTAGGCCATATTAGTGGTAATTTATGGAGTAATATTTTATTAGAAAATTATGGTATTCCTACAGGTATTCTAGAAAAAATAAATTTTTCTATTTTTGATGAAGAATTCTACATTTCTCTATCAAATAATGTCAGTTCGTATATAATGACTAATGGTAATGTTCCTTCTTATATGGTGACTAACTTGGGTAATATTTCTTATCAATCTTTGATTTATGCTTTTTCAAGTATTTTAAGTTATTATTTTGACACTAATAATTTGCCTAATGAAATTTATTTTAATAATTGGAGTATAGTTTCTAGTAATAATACTAAATTTGTTTCTAATAATGATATTTTAGCTGCAGGTAAATTTGTGGCGGATTATATTGAAAAATATCATACTTTGCCTAGTTCTGTGGTTGTTAATGGTTCTAATATTACTATGGTTCAGTTTTTAAATCTTGCTGTTATTAGTGTTATGAATATTGATAATGGTTTTAGTGGAATGATTCCTATTAAAAATTATGGTTCTCCTACTAATATTTCTGAAAATATTAATCAATCTTTTGGAATTTCTAATAATGATATAATAGACCTTGCATCTATTATTGCTGAATATATGGAAGTTAATGGAAAAGCTCCTGATTATCAAAATTCTACTTTGGGCAAAGTAGGTTTTAATTCCCTTGTTTATACTTTTAGTCAAATCTTGAGATCATACAATATAATAAATCAAACTTTCTCTTTTATAACAATTATACCTTGGGATGTGGTTTCTAATACCAGTACTGTATTTATATCTATGGAGCAACTGAAAAATGCTTCAATTTATATTCAATCTTATGTTAGTACTTATCATGTTCTTCCAAGTAGTGTTTTGATTTCTGGTGTGAATATCTCAATGGATGAATTTTTAATTCTTTCAGCAAAATCTGTGACTTTTCTTAAAAGTGATTTGGATACAAGTTTAATTCTAGAAAGTTTGAATATTCCTATTTCAAATAATGTTTCTGAAGATATTATGAAAGGAGATATTTATTATGATGAAATATTAGAAATAGCAGATTACATTGTTTCTTATTCAAATAATAATAAAAAATTACCTTCTAATTTTACTAATAGTAGTTTAGGAGATTTCATCGGTTTTGAATCTTTAGTTTTCATGTTTTCAAATATCATGTCAACTTATAATATTATTAATGGTAATATAACTGATCAATTGTCAGTTGTTCCTTGGTTGGCAGTTTCTAATCCTAATAAAACTTATAATTTTAGATCAAATAAATATTTTGATACATTACAAGAAGCTATTGATGACATTGATACTATTGAGGGTGATAGTTTATGGCTTTCTAAAGAAAGATATTTTGAAAATATTATTTTAAATAAAGAATTAACCATTACTTCTTTATTTGATAATCTTGTTCTGATTCAAGCATTAAATATTTCTCTGCCTGTTTTTTCAATTAAAAATAATGCAAGTGGTAGTTTTATAAAAAATATTTGGATTAATGGTTCTATTAATAGTTGTGGTATTTTTATTAATAACTCTTCTAATAACACTATTTTGGAAAGTAAGATTACTAATAACCTTAATGGAATTGAAATTATTAATTCTATGGGAACTGTAATATCCACAAATAATATATCTAAAAATATACTCAATGGTATTTACATTGAAAGTTCTCTAAACGATGAAATTGCTTATAACAATATAACTAACAATAGTTATGGAATTTTTAGTCATTTTTCTAATAATTTTAAGTTATATGATAATATTGTTTCTGAAAATTTGATAGGATTCGCATTTGAAAACTCTTCAGGTGAAGGTCACTATAACATTATATTTAAAAATACACAGTATGGTTTATATGGTGAAGGCGCAAATAGTGTTGTGAATTTTACTAATAATTGGTGGGGTTCCAACAATCCTATAGCATCACAAACTAATGGTAGTGATATTCGTATAAATAATGGGAATTTTTCATATAATCCTTATTTGATTTTGAAAATTACTACATCTACAGACAGATCTACTTGGAATAGCACATATTATGAATATTTCATCGAGGCTGATTTAACATATAATAATAATGGGGAAGATACTTCTACTAATGGAAATATTCCTGATGATTTACTTATATACTTTAATTCTACTAATGGAAATATCAATGCCTCTACAAGCACACTTAATGGTAAAACTAGAGCAAAACTTGTAAACACAACTAATGGAACAACAAATATCTTTGCTTCTTTTAATGACTATGGATTAAATAAAACTTTAAATGTAATTTCTATTAATTCTACTGGTGTTCTAAATACTAGAACTGGGGAATATTTTGAAACTATTCAAGATGCTATTAATAGCATAAATACACGATTTGGAGATACAATTCGTGTTTCTGAGGGTACTTACTATGAAAATATAATTATAAATAAAAAAATTAATTTAGAAGTTGTTTCAGGAGAAAAAGTATATTTATGCCCTAAGGAAATTGATCAAAATATGATTACAATTACTTCTTCTGGTAGTGGAAGTACTATTAACGGTTTTAATATTATAGGTTCTGGTTATGCATATGCTATAAGCTTAATTAAATCATATGGATGTATTATAAAAAACAATATAATATCTAGCTTTAATGCAGATATTTATTTATATCTCTCTGGAAATAATACTATACAAAATAATACTATATTAGATGGTGTTGAAGGAATTTCATTAATAGCTTCAAATAATAATAAAATTAATGGCAATAATTTAATTTCTAATGAAAATGGTATTAATTTACAAAATTCAAATTATAATACTATTAGTTTTAATGAATTAACTTATAATTATTATGCTGTTTATATTAGTTTTAGTGACAATATCAATGTTTTAAACAATGCTTTAATTAATAATTGGGTTGGTGTTTATCTATTTAAAACAGATAGTAATAATATTATAAATAATAATTTCACTGAAAATGGTGCAGGTTTATCAATTTATAATTCTATTGCTACTTTTAATAGTTCTAATATTTTTAAAAATAATTGGGTGGCTGATACTTCTATCATTGATGATAGTGAGATGGTCATGGCAACTACAGTGTATACCTGTGGTCCAGCAGCTCTTGCAACACTATTTAAAAAGTGGGGAATTTTTACAACAGAAGTAGAACTATCAAAACTTGCTGGTACTGATAATGAAGGAACAAGCCTCTGGGGTCTTCAAAATGCTTCAGAATCTAAAGGAATATATTCTAATGCATATAATGTAACTTTTGATAAGTTAAAAATTGATAATATTGTTCTTTTGAAAATTAATGGTTTTAATCATTTTGAATTAATATTGAATATAACTAATCAAACTATTACTTTGTTTGATCCTAATCTTGGAATTATAAATATGAATTTGACTAGGTTCAATGAATTATTTACTGGGATTGTAATGGTCTTTAATGATACAATAGTTAATTGCACTCCATTATCTGATAAAATGATGAAGGAAATTAAAGGTTTATGGCACTATGAATGGCGTACATATTATAAATATCATCCACCAAAAATATATTATAAAACTATTACAATAAAATATATTGCAGGTATTTCTGTAAAAACTATATGGAAGACTGGTTGGTTTGGAATTAAATATCCTACTTTCCAAACAAAAGTTATATGGAAATCTTATACTATTAGAGTTCCGTATGTTAAAAGTTTTGGTTGGTTTGAAGCAATAAAATACCGTGTGAAAGTTTATGATTGGAAAGATGTTATTAATGTAGGTAACTTTATTTATAAGACAGTTAAAAAACAGGCTACACAAACAGTTAAAACAATTGTAAACACAATTACAAGTACAACTAACTCTGTTACAAAAACTGTTAGTTCTGTTGTAAATACTATTACAAAAACTGTTACTTCTACATATGATAGTGTTAGTAATACTATAAAAAGTTTCGAAAGTGATTCTAAAAATAAATTCCTTATGCGTACAACTGCAGATGCATTAGGTGGGGCTTTATTAAGTACTGCTGTCATATTATCGGCTTCAGGGCTTGGTTTTTTACCCGCGGTTGTAATTGGTGGAGTTGGTATTGGCTTAATGGCATATGGTAATGGAATGTTTGAAGATCCAACTAATCCTCAGAATCTTGCGACTTTTGGATTTTCCGTGAGTTGTGCTGCCACTGGAGGAGGCATTGGTGGAACTACATTTAAATATTTATATAAAACTGCTATGCAAGGTGTTAAAGGGACTGGTAAAAGAGTTTCACAGGCGATTATACTTTCTGGAATTGGGGTTATAAATTCTGTTGATAGTTGGATAACTAATAGCTTTATTTATTCATTTGAAAATCTTCCTAATCGAACTTAAAAATAAAATTATGGGGGTTTTTAATGGATCTTACTGGTAATGCTTTCTTTTTTATGATTATTTTGTCTCTTATTGGGATTATTTGGTGGTTTACTAGGTATTCTTTTGGGAGATTTTTAGATAATCATTTTTCTTTTCCTTTATTGCGTGAAGGGGGGAATTATAAGTATAAGAATTTTCAAGAAGAGTTTACTTATCAAGGACAAGCAATATATGCAGGATTTGCGGGAGTTATTTTAGCTATTTCGGTGTTTTTTTCTTTTGGATTAAATTGGGTTGGTTGGGCTCTTTTTTCTCCTTTTTTCCTATCTTTCATCTTTTTTTTGAGGATTGGTACTTTTAATGATGATAATATTTTACCTGAAACTGGTATGGGTTATGATGTTACAAAATCTTGGACATTATCTTTGATAGGTTCAATTGGGCTTTCGGTGATTTTTTTTGTATTGAATATTAGTGATAGTTTAATATTGCCTATTATTGCATTGCTTTTGATTTTAATAACAGGTTTGATTCCTTTATTTCCGGATTATATTAATAAATATTTGTCTTATGATATTAGATCTGAAAAAGGACAATCCTTTTTAGAAAAGATAACTTGGATATTTTTTGCTATTTCATTGGTATTTATAGCTTTGTCCATTGTTTTAATTTTATAATCTATTAAGTTAAAATAAATTAATAATAATAAATTTTTTGTTGTATTAGATGGAAAATTAATAAATAATGGTGTTTTATGAAAGATAAGTATTGGAAAATTTTAATTATTATCATTGTTTTTATAAGTATTCTTATCAAACAATTGATCTTTTTGAATAGTTAAATTTCAATAAACTAATTATATTAAATTTATTTAATAATAAAATAATCTTGAAAAAATAAGTTGTTAGTATGTTTTTTAATGGGAATAATTTTTGACTGGTTGGTGATTATTTGGATTTTTTCAAAATATTAATAGGATTTATTGCTTTATTTTTAGTTATATTTATTAAACATTTATTTTTACCCAATAACGTTTATTCTTTTATTATAAGTATTGTTAGTGCATTGATAATTGGATTATGGATAATATATTAATCTTTAAATATTTCTATATTTTTTAATTTTTAATAGCTTAAGATTTATTTACTATCTAAATTAATCCTTTTTATTATAATTGTTAAAAATGATAAAAATAATTTTGTAGCTATAATTGAAGCTAGAAATGAATATTTAGCTATTAAAAAGGCAAATATTTTTATTTTTAAATTATTAAAAAACCAATTAGTGTATTAGAATTTTTATTTAATTAATAATTTATTTAATATTATGATTATATTAAAAAATTAATAATTTTAATTTATATTTATTTTAAATTTTAAAAAAAGAAAGAAGGATAAATAAATTAATTATCCTTTAAAATTTTTGTTTATTTTTTTCTTATAGCTATTCCTAAACAACTTAGAAGTACTAGTAATATTATGTTTATTGGTATTCCGGTTTCTTTCATAGCTGCAGATGTTTTTACAGCTGGATTGTTACTTGTTTTCTTTGGATAATCATCTCCTGATGGTTTATTTGGATTATTTGGTTTATTTGGTGTTACTGGGTCTACTGGATTAATTGGGTCTATAGGGTCTACTGGATTAGGGTCATTTGTTCCTATGAAGCTAGTGGAAATTATTCCATCATTGGAATTTTCATCTCCTCTTACAATAACTGTTATATTATTTGTTCCATTTTTGATTTTGTTAGCTGGTATGGTTATTTTTGCAATACCATTTTCATCTGTGATTCCGGTTCCAACAATCTCATCATTTAAGATAAAATCAACTGGATGATCAACTACTGGAGTACCATCATCTTCATAAGTTGCATTAGCTATTACTGTAATAGAGCCATCTGGATTTTCTTCAATAGTTATATTCACTATGATGTTACGTTTGATTATTTCTAACTGACCATTATTAATATTAATTGGATATCCTTCATGACCTGCATATTCTCCTGTAACGGGGAGGATAGCTACTGGAGTTTTATTAACTAAATAAGTAATGTTAGCCTGCCCTTCAATAGAAGTTACATTAGCTATAAATATTCCATCAACATAGAATGATATTTCTTGACCTGTGATAGTATTTCCCATATCATCGGTTAAGGTTGCATAGATGGTTATTGTAGAACCATTCAAAACAGCTAAGGTAGAATTATTTAGATAAGTCAAATTTAAAATACCTATAGCGCCATTATTATAAATCATCTGACCTAAACTTGCAGTATTTTCCACCATAATATTATTTAATACCGTCATGTTAGCATTATTATATATTCCACCACTATTATTAGTTGCAATATTGCCTTTGAAAGTTGAATCATATATATTAACACTTATATTTTTATCATATTCAGGCAAATTAGCTACATAAACTCCACCACCATAACTTGCAGTATTATTTATAACATTAGAATTCAATAAATATGCAATTATGTTAATATACATTCCAGTTATATGGATTCCACCACCATAACTTGCACTGTTATTTGTAATATTAGAATCTATTATACTAATATTATAACTATTATTATTGCCTCCTGAAGATATATAAACTCCACCACCACGATATAAAGCATTATTATCTTTAAAAGTAGAATTTATTATATAAGCGTCCAAAAATGAATTATTTCCATTAACAGATACAGTTATTCCACCACCATAACTTGCAGTATTGTTTATAAAAGTAGAATTTATTATATTAACACTACGTTCACTGCCTGTGGCAACTAAAATAGCTCCTCCACCTTGATTTCCTGCAGAATTACCTATGAAAAGTGAATTTTCAATAATTGTATTACCTACTGCACATATTCCTCCTCCATTAACACTAGCATAATTATTCATGAAATTAGTATTTATAAAAACTAATAATGTATTTGAAGAAGGAGAAACAATTGCTCCACCCATGCCTTCTATATTACTATTAATAAATGTCATGTTTATGAATGTCACATTCAAAGTGTCACCTATTATGAATATTCTTGATAGTCCTTGTGCATCGAGTATTACTTTGTCTTTGGTTTTTCCTTCTATTGTTATGTTTTTGTTTATTGTTATGTTAGTATTGTTGTTACCTGTGTATGTTCCTTCATCTAGTATTATTGTATCACCGGGACTTGCACTATTTAGTGTACCATTGATTCCACCAGAAGTGGTATTGTCAATATTATGTGTAGTTGCACTAATAGTTGATAAACTAAATATTATTAAAACCATTGCTAATAAAGTAAATGTGGTTATTTTCTTTAATTGCATAGTTTTTTCACCTCCGTTTTAATTTAATTGATTTATGAAAATATGATAATCTTGATTAGTAAAATCGGATTAGGGTATAATAATGCATTTTCAATAGTGAAAATGTATATATAATTTTACTAAAACATGGATTATCATACATTTTTTTTGATTAATAATGGTTGAATCTTTTAGCTATTCTTTTTTTTAAGATAGTTGGATTCTTTTTATTATATAATCAGAAGAAAACTATTTTTTAGGTAGTTTTCTTCTTATTAATAATGAATGTTCACTTTAGAATTTTTATGTTAAGATTTTTGATTTTTTAAATTTTTTGAAAAATTGGTAAGTATTTTTTTATTTTTATGGGGTTTTTTGCTATTTTAAGCAATTTTGACTATTTTTTAAAATTATGAACTTTTAATATAAATTATAATTATTAATATTATCTTTTTACTATTTAAATCTATGTCTTAACAAGGTCTTAATAGGTGCTTTAAGTAGTTTTATCAAATTGAATAATTTTATATTATGGATAAAAAAATTGATGATGAGTTGATATCAAAAGTATCTTTTGTAAGATTATCTAAACATAGGATAAAAATCCTCGAAGCACTTAAAAATAGTATAATGATGCCATCAGAAATAAAAAAACAAACTAATTTATCTTATACTCATCTTAGCAGATATTTAAATTCATTAAAAGAAAAAGGCCTTATTATATGTTTGAATGAAAAAGATAAGAAAGGAAGATATTATGAAATAACTCCTGAAGGAGAAAAAGTTTTTGATTTTATAAAAGAATTAGACAATAAAATAAATAAAAAAAATTAGGGAAATTTAAAAGTTTAAATTCTAAAATCGATAAATATCTAAAAATTCATTCATTGATAAATAATCTAATTTTTTCTTAAAAATATTTTTATTCTAAAAAAATAATATTTTTATCTATTTTTTTCTTTTTTGCATTTATTATATTACTTATCTGTATTATAAAAAGTATTTTTTTAAATTAATATTTTTCTCATTTTTAAATAATGTCTTAACAATGTCTTAATAAGTGCTTTAAGTAGTTTTATCAAATTGAATAATTTTATATTATGGATGAAAAAATTGACGATGAGTTAATATCAAAAGTATCTTTTGTGAGGCTATCTAAACATAGGGTAAAAATTTTAGAGCTATTAGAAAGTAGTATGATGATGCCCTCAGAAATACGAAAATATGATAATTTATCTTATACTCATCTCAGTAGATATCTCAATTCTCTGAAAAAAGAAGGCCTAATTTTGTGTTTGAATGAAGAGAGTAAAAAAGGAAGATATTATAAAATAACTCCTGAAGGAAAACAAGTTTTGAAATTTGTAAAAAAATTAAACAGTAACATTAATGAAAAAACAAATGATTAATTGAACATAATAAAATATTCAAAAATTCATTAAAAAAGAGTTTAATATATACAATGATATTAAAAAAGAATTTAATAATTAGATAATTTTTATTAAGGCAGGTAAATATAGGAGTTTAATTATCCCAGATATAAATGATAAATTTAAAACACCAACTGAGATTTCAAAATCTCTTAAAATTCCAATGCGAGAAACAAGTAGGGCTTTAAAAGAATTAAAAGACCATGATACTCTTGAAGTGTTGGATGAAACTGTTAAAAAAGGTAGATTATATAAATTAACAACTAAAGGATTTGAAATTTTTGAAATATTGAAAAATAATAAGTAAATTGATAATTTTTTTGCAATAATGATATTTTATTAAATAATTATTTTTTTATATTACTCTGAAAAAGTATCATCCTTCAATTATTCTAGGAACGGGTTTTTTACTCTATAATTTTTTAGTATATTTTTTTTCATTGGACCTTCATGTTCTGCAAGCTTTTTATGGACTTTTTCTTTATTTATATAATGAATTTTGCATTCATATTAGAAAACGAAGCATTTATATATCCTGCTCATCAAATATCTATGAAAAATAAATGAGCATTGATTAAATGAGATTAGATTTAATTTTTGTAAATTTACACATAATATAATGAAGTAATTGAAATTCACTGAAAATTGTTCAAATTTCAAAAATTGTATTTTATTTCAGTAGTTATTTTTTTAAATATAGTCTGTTATTTCAGGGGTTTCGTTTAAATCATTTAAGATATCATTTAGATATTTTAAAGTGATTAAAAGTTCAACATTTTCATTTGGCAATAGGATTTTATATGGAGGACGTATTTCTTTTTCTAGTAGATTCCAATCAAAAGCATTCCAATAATAAACAATTTCTTTTAAATATTCAATATCAGTTATAAGCCACTTGTTATAATCCTGTCCATAAATTTCTTCTTGATTAATAAGTTTTATAAATTTGATCATGCCTTTTATAAATAGGTGATATTTTCCTTTTTTATTATTCAAAACAAATTTTATTGCAGGGTGAGAAAAATTTACCCCGTTAATTTGGTCATGTACCAGTATATATTCATTTAATTTTTTTTCATAAGTTTGATAATGTATATTATCAACCGAATCAAAAATGATCTCTTTTGTATTTTTAAATGAGCTTAATTCCTTGCTGATTTCGTATTTAACTATTCCATCTTCAATTTTTAATTTTGTAAATAAAGAAAGTATATTATAAAATTTGTTTTTTAAATTATATAAGTCCCACAATTCATAATCATATTCACTAAGCAATTCATTATCAAAAATAATATTTGGTAAAATACTTCCGCTATTTATAGATGAATTTAAAGAAATATGTTTTATTCCTTCTAAATTCAAATCGGCCAATGTTTTAAACTGAATTTTATTATTAATTATAAAATGAAATGGAATATGCTCATATAAAATTTCTTTAGGTAAATCTTCAATTTGATAATTTGAAGTCATAAATAATTTCCAAAAATTTTCTGCAGAAGGACATAAATTTTCATCAGTCACTATTTTTTCTAATATTTTGACTTCTAAAGAAGCAATTTCCTCATAAAAATCATTCCACTTTATTTCTTGAGGGTTATTTCTTTCATAATAATCATAATGACTACGATCAATTTTTAGGGGTAGTTTTTTGTCTTTTTTCAAATTAACAAATAAGCTTCCTTCATAAATAAATGTTTCCTCTTCTCCATATTTTCGTGACTTATAATTTTCATTATTGTTGAAATGCATTATTAAAATTCCGTCCTGACAAAAAACTTCTCTTGTAGAAGATAAATCAATTTCACTATTAGTATTTTTATTTAATAATCGAATAAACTCTAATTCTGGATCAATATCATCTTTAATAATTATAAACTCTGCATACTCATTTTTAATTGTAATTTTTCCATTTTTATCTTTTAAAAACGATTTTCTTAGAGTTCCTTCAATATCATTATGGATTTCACTAAGATTTATCTCAAATGTTTCAATATATTCTTTTGGAATTTCCTTTTCCATTGTTGTTTTTAATAATAATGGATGAGTTATAGGATCAATCGTCTTATTAATACAATTGAAAGGAGGTTCCACATTTATCTCAATGGGAATATCTAATGCTCTTACATAATGTTTAACCGCATCATAAAGATCTACAGGATCTTCAAATATTTCTTCTTCAGTCAATTTTTTCCCAATTATTGTTATTTCAGTTCCAGGATCAGGTGAATCATTTAGAATTTTCATAAATATCCTATTTGACATGCTAGTAACATTTACATTTATTTTTTCTCCAACTTTATATGGTGAATAGTATTTTTGAGTTATTATTTTTAGAGAATTTCCAATTAAAAAACTTGACATTATGCCAATGCCAAAATAACTAATAGGATCAAAAGTTTTTCCCGCTATTTTAAAGCTATTTTTTTCTTTTTCAAATATTTCAGATTGATAGTAGCTATTTCCAACTTTAAAAAAATAATTTTCTAAAATATCTTCATCCATTCCAATACCATTATCTTTAAAAATAATTTCTAAATTACCAGTATCATTAATTCGCTGTGTTATAGTGATTTTTCCATTAGTCCACTTTTCATTATTCTTATGATCTACTACTTCACGGTATTTTATAGCATCATAAGAATTTTGGATTAATTCTCGTATGAAAAGACTGCTATTGCCCCATAACTCAGTGCCCATAAGTAACTTTATTATTTTATCATGATCTAATTGGAATTTTATATCTTTAAATTCAAACCCTTTAGATCTTATTTTATTTCTATTCACTTTGTGAGGTAATTTTAATTTATATTTTTCTTTATTTTCATCGGAAAATCTTTTAACAACATTTAAACAAGTATCTAATTCATAATCAATTTTATCTAAAAAGTCATATAATACTGCTTGAATATTTGGATTGGTGCAGCAACAATCAAATATAATATCTCCTTTGGTGATTTCCCAACCATCAACAGTTAAGTGTTTTTCCCATTGTTCAATGCTAATTTCATTTTCTGGAGAAATATTTTGGTAAATATCTATTGGTGTTCTTCTTTTATCAAAGTCTAAAATATCTCCTAGTCTCAATAATATTGCTAAATATAATATATTAATTGGGTCATTTTCTAAAAGTTTTTGTTGGTCAAATTTATCAGAGTTTTCTATTTTAATCATATCTAAAGCATGACTTTCACATATATCTGCAACAATATCAACAATAGAAACATTATTAATAGTCCAATCTTCATCTTTTTCCCATTTATTAATAATATAAGTACGACTTAATTTTCCATGATACAATCTTGAGTAATTATTGAAAATTTCTTGCTCATTATTTGTTTCATTATCATGAGAGATATTTTTTATATCTTCTTTAAATTTTGATAAATCAAATATCTTTCCAGTTTCCATTTCATAAAATGATTTAAAATCTTTTGTTCCAATTATTTTATGAAAAAAGTTTTCATCATAAGCCATTCCAATATCATGTAAATATGCAGATAAAATTAGTATCCCAATCTCTATAAATGATAATTCTTCTAAAGATTCAGACACTTCAATAATATTCCCAATCCTATTTATAATATTTATTGAATGAACTTCATTGTGGAGTGTAAAATCTTTAAACTGATTTGAAATAGTTTCTAAAGTATTTGTAGCATCTACAGTTATTTTGTCAACTAAATTAATTACTTTTTCACATTCTGTCGAATCCGATTTTGAACATTTTTCATAAAGAGTTTTTAATCTTTTATAGAGAATTGTTTCATTGAGAAACTTTGCTTGAGTCATTATTCCATCTCAAATATACATATTTCACTGACAAATATTAAATATTATCTTAAGTTATCTAAGTAATCACAGATTAATATATTTTTCAAACCTATATAATAATATTATATCATGAAGAATTTAAAATTAATGTAATACTTTCTGAAAAAGGATGTCAAAATATCTTTCTACCTAAAAGTAGATTATGTTAATATAATTTTTATTTTTTTTATCAATTTTTTTTATCAAGTCTATTAATTTTGCCAGTTTTTAAGAATGTTTATAAAAGATATTATGGGAACAAAATGATTATTAAGTAAACTTTTATTATATTACATCAATGTTATCATTTCATTAAACTCAAATATGACGAAATATTATAATATTACTTTTCTTTTGCTCTCTCGGAATTTATTCATATGGATATAATTTCATATTATATTATGAATATGTATGAATTTTTAAATGTTTTTTAGTTTCTTATTTTGCGAAACTATATAAATCATTATTGAGAATTATTTATTAAGGGATTTTCATGACAAATTTGAATTTTGAAGAAACAATATTAAAGGACATAGAGAAAAACGAAGGAAAGCTATATATATTGTTCCTTTTAAATAGTCTTAATCAACAACCAATACTTGGAAAAACAAAGTTGATGAAAGAGTTATTTTTCATATCTAATAATGTACCTTCTCTAGAAAAATTATATAGCTTTGAAGCTGATAATTATGGTCCAAGTAGTGATGCTGTAGCTCGTTTTTTAGATGATTTGACTCTTTTTGAAGTCATTTCTTTAGAGAATAAATCTAAATCTAGCAGTTCAGATTATTTTGAATATTCTTTGACTGATTTTGGGAAAAAAATATTGGAATCTATCAAAAATAAACCTAAAGATACTGAATTAATAGAAGATATGAAGATTCTTTTCGATGGTCTCACTACTGATGAATCATTAGCATTAACCTATTTTTCTTTTCCTGAAACAACTGTTGAATCATTAGTAAAAGGCAAAATTGAAAAAAATCGGGTGAATTTAGCTTTAAATTTATATAAAAAAAATAAAGTCAGCTTAACAAAAGCAAGTTATATAGCAGGAATCCCGATAGATTCCTTTTTAGAGTTATTAAGAAAAAATAATATACTTGTGGAGTTGTCTCTATAATGAATTTCTTAGATACCTCAACTGTCATACTGTTCGCTGACTATATAAATCATGTTTCTTGTATAGACCATTTACATTCAATGGGAAATAATTTGAATATCAGTAAAATTGTGCATGATGAATATTATCATGAAACAACATTATGGTTGAATAATAATACATTGAGACAATATATTGATGATGAAAAAATAAAAATAATAAAAAGAGACCTTACAAATACTCTTGAACAACTTAAGAGAAGACATCCCAACCTCCATGAAGGGGAACTAAGTGTCATTGCATTAGGCCTTTTTTGCCAAAAAAATTCAAACGACTATATCTGTGTAATCGACGAAAAAGATGCTAGAAAAGTAGCTAAAAAGCTAGAATTAAATTTAACAGGGTCTATTGGTTTAATAAAACTAATTAAAGAGAGAAATAATTGGTCAGAGAACTATTTGGAAAGTGTAATTACAGATATAAAAAATTCTCCCTTTTTTATTTCAGATGCAGTTTTGGAGGTTTTAAGAAATGACTAAAGTAAAAGTTTCTAAGCAGAATATAGATGAAGATTTATACATTAAATCTGAAAAATTGAAAATAAATAATAAAATTATAAAAACTCCAATCAAATCATTTGATGTGACTAAAACAAGACAGGATACTGAGGTATCTCAATTAGTAAAAGGAGTAAATGAAATTTTTAAAACTTTCAAGATAGATACAATTAAAAAATATGTTGATGGAACAGAAGATACTAAAGATGTTTATAACGAAATACAAAGACATTATAATAGGTCTTCGAAGGGGGATAATGAAATAAATTTTTGTTTTACTATGGTAAAAGATTCTTACTCTCTCGATGAAAAAGAGATTAACATGATAACTAATATTGGATACAACAAATCTGATGCAACTCCTTTACCTATTTTTGAGAATTTATTTAAGAATGAAAATTATGGTATTCAGACAGCACTTACTAAATTCTTTGAATTAATGCAACAAAGTATTGATTCTATTAATAGACTTAATAATAAACCTATTATAGGAATGATTCCTTCAAGTATTCCAGATTCTTTCATTCCAACTGTTGTTGATTTTTATCATAAACAAGATATAACTTCATTTGCCTTTGATTTTGAAGGAAATGTGCATTCTGGCCTTTCAGGGAGAATAAGGGAGTTAATGATCTCTATTATCGATTTAGATATTTTGAATGAATCTTTTATTTACTCTTTAAATACTCAGAGAGGAAAAGTCACTCGGGGTACAAATATAACTAAAGGTAATGATATTCTAGTTTATAATTTTGGGTTTGACATCATGGGAGATAATCATATTCCTCCAAGATTTCCTCCAGAAGTTGCAAAATCTATACAAGAAAGAAGTAATACTTCGAAGGATGAACCATTAATTAGGTTATTTAACAGCAATGATTATGGCCATCATAAACATGATAAACTAAATGATGCAATCGAAATGTACCCTCATGAAGAAACTAAAATACCTTTTAAAAATTTCCAAGAAGGAAATAAGGCAAAAATAGAAATGACACAAAAACTTTTTAATTCTGAAAGAATTGGTGTTGAATTATTGAAATATCAAAAAATTATAAATGAAGGGGACATGGCTATTAATTATCTTGAAACTAAAAATCAAATAGTAAATGATTTAAATTCTTTACGTGATTTTAGAAAAAATATAAACGTATAATATTTTTAGCATTTTATCGTTAATTTTTATAGTTTTTTTAGTAAATTTTATATTGTTTATTATTTTAATATATTTATGAGTTTGTGATTTTTTTAGAGTTCTAAAAATTGTAAAAATAAAATAGTGTAATCTGGCATCATCTGGGACTCCAGTTGTCTTTGAAGAAAACTAACGCGTAACTGACAGTATGATGATCAACATCATATAGTATGATGATCGATTGGAGTACTGAGACATGATAAATCTCAGGATTTGGATTAAGATCTCTTTAATTTTATTTATTTTTATTAAATAAATCTGTTAATGTTTTTATAAAGTTATTTTAAAATATTTTCGTCTTTGCTTAATGAATATTGGTTTAATTGTTATATAGCTATGAAAGACTACAAAATCATCTCAAATCTTTACTAATTTTTTTTTATTATCATTATAATGTCTCTTTGATTTATATATTAAACTTTATAATGTCATAGTTTTATACATAGTTATTAAGTTTGTAATTTTGATGATTATATATAATATGAGTTATATTGACATTAAAAGGATTGGTGAAACGTCCATTCTATAGGGTGCAAGGACAAGTTTGCTTTTGATCTTCTGTGGTAGGCAAGGTAGTCCGCGTAGATGAATACTGTAGAAACAGAAGGTGGGTTACTCTTAGCATACTATCAATAATTATGTGGATGATATGATTTTTGACATACAAAAAAAGATTATTGTATTAATATAATTTTTGTTTTGCACTTTTTGAATTTTAATGTGGATAATAATATTTTAATTTGCTTTTTCCCTTTTTCCCCAATAAATAATATGATTTTTTAAAAAAAGTATGTTTTATTTTAAATTGTTCTTAATAATGATACTTCGTTAGATATTAGATATTAGATATTAGATATTAGATATTAGATATTAGATATTTGGATAATATTTTAAGATTATAATTCTATAAACTATCTTTCTTATTTTTTAACTTTTTTAAAACACTTTTTATTCCTTTTTTTCCATTATAGTCTTCAGGGTTCACTTTTATAACTTTTTCATAGTATTTTAAGGATTCTTCATATCTGCCTAATTTTTCTAATGTGTATCCTTTGCTATGTAATGTGTTAAAATCATTTGGGTTTAATTCAAGAGACTTATTTAAATAATATAAACTTTCTTCAAATTTTCCATTTTCGCATAAAATCCAGCCTATAGTATTGAATGTTTCAAAATCTTCTGGTTCTAATTTTAAAAGCTCATTGAAATACTTTAATGATTCATCTATTTTTCCACATGTTCCTAATGTGGATGCTTTTCTAAATAATGCTCTAGTATTTTGTTTATCTTCTTTTAATATTTCATTATAAATATCTAAAGATTTTTTAAATTCTCCTATTTTTTCAAAGATAAATGCTTTACCTAACAAATAATAATCTTCTTCATTTTCATTTAAAAGAGAGTCATAGTAAGATAATGTTTTATTATAATATTTTTTAGCTTCATCTATTTTTCCTAATTTTTCAAGACAAATTCCCATATATTCTAATGAAAAACTGTTATTATCAATTTCCAATGCTTTATTCAAAGCATCTATTGCTTCTTCATACCTATTTAATATAATTAATACATATCCTTTTTTATGCCATGTGTTGTATTCATTAGGGTCGATTTTCAATGATTTTTCAATAAGATCTAATGATTCTTGATAATTTTTTTTATGAATGCTAATTTCTATTTTTAAATTCAAAGTTATTGTATCTTTTTGGTTAATATTTAAAAGGGCATCTGTTGTTTCATTTGCTTCATCCCATCGTTCAAGATGAATTAAAGCATCAGTTTTACAGTATAAACTACTTTGATTGGTAGGATTAAGTTTAATAGCTTTATCAAAAAAATACAAAGAATCTTCATATTTCTCTAAGAGATATAATATATAACCCTTTTCATTCCAAGACCAATCATAATCATCTCTATGCATAAGTGCTTTATCAATAGCTTCTAAAGCTTCATCATATATTTCCATTTCCCGTAAAATATACGCCTTATGTTCATAAGCATAAGTACATAACTCTTTGTCGCGTCCATATTTAAGATTATCTTCTATATTGATTAATTTATTAAAATATTTAAGGGCTTTTTCATATTCTTCCTTATCTTTATAAATAAACCCTAGATTAAAATATAAAGAAGGATAATTATAATTTTTAGCTTCTAATTCATTAAATAGAATTAAAGCTTCATTATGTTTCCCTTTAAATCGAAGTTTTCTGGCTTTTTGAAGTGTTAAATTAAAGAATCCTTCGAAAATGTAAGTTTCATATATAAGATAAATAAAAGAAATTGACCCAAATAATAAAACAATAGCATAAAACCAATTAAAATAATCAAAAAATAGCATTATTAAAAATTCAATTGTTATGGAAATAGCTGCAAAAAATATACATTTGCTTAAAGTTATCTCTGCAAACTCCTTTACTTGTTTTGTTTTTCCTTTAATAATAAAAAATATTGAAAAAATCAAGATAAAAACATAAATAATGCCAAATATTCGATTTATTGTTAAAATTAAATATTCATTTGAAGAAGAAAAATAAAATACAGATAGAATAATCACTATAAAAGGACTAAAAACAGCAAAAAATAAAATTTTATCTAATAAATCAAAAATTTTCTTATATTTATTATTAATAGATAATAAATCCGCCATAAAAAACCCCATTCATTAAATAATAATATTATATAATTATAATAATAAAGGTTTTCATTCTAATTAAAAAGAAAGTACAAAACATAATTTTTAATAAATTAGAATTCATATTATCAGATGGCAAATTATTTCATTTTACTTTTTTGAGGTATTTTATTTTACTTTTTTGTGGTATTTTATTTTACTTTTTTGTGGTATTTTA
>JADHEF010000055.1_pt1 | contig 138543 bp, 113 predicted proteins | sample 8952391 | NCBI WGS metagenome assembly JADHEF01 (sample SAMN16124439, study PRJNA663245) | bioreactor sludge metagenome | isolation source: sludge (nitrite) | place: India:Bengaluru | collected 2019-02-28 | reverse complement strand
GAGCGTAGTGCTGGCGGACGCGGGTTCAACTCCCGCCACCTCCACCAAAATTCTTGTTATAAATCAGCCGCTTATTTAAGTGGCTTTTTTATTGCCTAAATTTTATAAGCAATTTAAAAGATCAAATCAAAACTAGAATGAATGCGCTCGATTAATAAATGCTTCGACTCTGACAAATGGGTGTTTTTACGAACCATCAGTTGGGTTTGAGCCGTGTTGCACAGTTCGGAATCAATAGTTAAGGCAACGGCCTGACCTTCTTTAACTGCATCTGCGATATCTGCATAGCGCATGGCAGAAATCCCATGTCCAGCCACAACATAGTTTTTTAAAGCATAAATAGAATTGGTGGTCAGGCCAATATTCAGGTTCACTTGTAAGCGTACCATTTCACTGTCGAGTAGCTGACGAAAACCATGCCCTACGGGCATTAAGGCAAATTTATAGGCTGAAATTTCAGAGAGACAAATACGATGCTTGAGCTTGGCAAGAGGATGACCGGCAGGAACAGCCAGAATAAAAGGTTCTGTTTTATGGGCAATGGTGCTGATGTCTGTATGAAATGGAGGATTATACGCCAGTCCAATATGCGCCAGGCTGTCCACAATATGTCGTACCACATGCTGGGCACTCATTAATTCTAACTGGATTTCAAGATTTGGATATTTATAATGCACATGTCGAAGTACATCATAAATCATGTGTTGCATATAACTTTCACTTGAAACAATGTTCACTTTGCCGAGTTGAGAAGATTGCAGCTGAAATAAACTATCAAATAATTCATTTTCACGATTTTTATTTTCCTTGAAATACTCAAGTACCAGATAGGCGGCTTCAGTCGGAATAATATGCCGACCCTTACGTTTGAACAGGTTTATTTTTAATTCTGATTCAAAGAGTTGAATTTGTCGGCTCATGGCGGACTGTTCAATATTCAGGATATCTGCCGCTTTGCGCATCGAGCCAAACATCATCACCGTATAGAAATAACGCAAACGCTTTTCATTGATTCCGTTCAGTGGCGCAAGGAATTGCAAGTTTCTGTCCATAAAAACTCTGATGCTTTTAAAGCATCAGTATGCTAAATAAATTACATTGTTATCAAGTCAGGAGCATGCTTACATGGATTTTGAACAATAAGAAGATCTAGATAAAAAGGAGTTTTAGATGGATTTAATAACTTCCCGTCAACAACGGTTAGACCAGATTTACAAGAAAGTAAGCTGGCGGCTACTGCCATTTTTATTGCTGTGTTATTTCTTTGCTTATCTGGACCGGATCAATATCGGATTTGCCAAGTTACAAATGCAGCAGGAGCTGGGCTTTAACGATGCAATTTATGGCATGGCAGCCGGCATATTCTTTTTAGGTTATGTGCTGTTTGAAGTACCAACCAACCTGTATTTTGAAAAAGTCGGCGCCAGAAAAACCATTACCCGTATCATGATTTTGTGGGGCCTGACCTCCATGTCGATGCTGTTTGTCACCACCCCACAAATGTTTTATATCTTGCGCTTTTTGTTGGGTGTATTCGAAGCCGGTTTTGCCCCGGGCATGATTTTCTATCTGACCTATTGGTATTCCGGTGCACGCATGGCACGTGTGATGGCGATTGTTATGCTGGCTGGGCCGCTCGCTGGCATGTTAGGTGCGCCGTTATCGACGCAAATTATGAGTACTTTCCATCAGATTTATAATCTTTCTGGCTGGCAATGGTTATTTTTATTAGAAGCTGTGCCAACCGTGCTATTGGGTTGCGTAGCGTACTTTTATTTAACCGATCATCCTTCACAAGCAAAATGGCTGTCTCAAGAGGACAAAGCCTTATTGGTGAAAGAAATTTCCCAACATCAGTCTGCCACTGGTCATAGTAATTTTAAAGCGGTATTAAAGGATCCCTGGATTTATTTCATGGCCTTGGCCTACTTCACCATTATCTGTGGGATCTATGCGATTGGCTTCTGGCTACCATCTTTACTGAAGTCGGGCGGTATCCAGAATTTGCAGATGATTGGCTGGCTGGTGGCGATTCCATATTTATGCGGCGCAATTTTCATGATCATTTTTGCCCGCAGCTCGGACAAATGGCAGGAACGGAAATGGCATTGTGTAGTGCCTACGGTATTGGCCGGAGTCAGCTTGATATTGTCGGTGATCAGTGCGAATTTCCTGCTGTCCTTTATTGCGATCTGTACCGCAACGGCCTTCATGTTTAGTGCCTATACCATTTTCTGGTCGATTCCATCGAAATACTTAAGCGGTAGTGCGGCAGCAGGCGGAATTGCCTTAATTAACAGTATTGGATTACTCGGTGGTTTTGTCAGTCCAAATATTATGGGCATGGCGTAGTCAATGACCGGTTCCATGCTGGCAGGCTGGTTCACGATTGCTGTGATCATGATGCTCGGAGGCACTTTCCTGATTTATGCCTTCAGACTGAAAAAGCAAGTTGTTCCCGAGCAAGTCACACGCGCTGCCTTAATCGTCGATAAATAATCAATCATGCAGCATAGGAAGGATTCAAGATATGAAGAAAATCATCATTGCGGGCTTTCAACATGAAACCAATACCTTTGCTCCGACCAAAGCAAGCTACGCGGATTTTGTCCAGGGTGGGGGATTTCCGCCGCTCAGCCGCGGCGCAGATGTCCTGAAATTTCGGGAACAGAACATTCCGATTGGCGGTTTTATTCAACAAGCAGAACAATTCGGTTATCAACTTTTGCCAGTGATCTGGGCGGGTACTTCACCTTCAGCACATGTAGAGCAGGACACTTACCAGCGGATCTGTGATGAAATTATTGCGAGCATCCAGCAGCATCCGGCAGATGCGGTATATCTGGATCTGCATGGCGCCATGGTCAGTGAACAGGTGGATGATGGTGAAGGCGAATTGTTAAGACGGGTTCGTGAAGCAGTCGGGCCGGACATTCCGGTAATTGCCAGTCTGGATTCCCATGCCAATGTCACGCAAACGATGTTTACTTATAGTGATGTGCTGATTTGCTATCGAACCTATCCGCATGTAGATATGGCCCAAACCGGACAACGCTGTGCCCAACTGCTAGATCAAATATTCCGGGGTAAAAAGCTGCATAAGCAAATGTATAAGCTGCCATTTTTGATTGCGCTAAATGCACAATGTACCGAGCTGGAACCTACCCAATCATGCATGAATTTACTTGAACAGCTAGAGCAAAATAATTCTGTCCAGATGAATTTCACGCCGGGTTTTCCAGCGGCAGACTTTGCCGAATGTGGTGGTTGTATCTGGGGCTATAGTGAAAATGCGGTGTAGTTAGATCAGGCCATGCAACGTTATATCGCCCATGTGCTGCAACAAGAAGCACATTGGAATATGGATTTTTTATCACCCGATTATGCAGTGCAACAGGCACTTCAACTTTATCAACAGCATCATTCGGCCAAACCTGTGGTGATTGCCGATACGCAGGATAATCCGGGAGCCGGTGGTGATTCGAATACGACCGGGATGCTATCGGCGTTACATCGACATCAGGTGAAAAATGCATTGATTGGCCTCATTGTAGATCCTGCGGTGGTGCAACAAGCCTATCAGTTTGAGCTTGGTCAGCATTTTTATGCGCAACTGGGTGGAACATCGGGTATTGTCGGGGATGCCCCATTTAGCGCTGAATTTAAAATCAAAGCCTATAGCGATGGAAAATTCAGCTATGGCGGACCCATGATGCATGGCGTCGAGGCGGATATCGGCCCGAGTGTATTACTGGAAATAGACGGTATTGAAATTGCAGTCAGTTCCTACAAAGCCCAGTTGCTCGATCGTAATATGTTTAGAATTTTTGGTGTTGTGCCTGAAGATAAATCAATTATTGTAGTGAAAAGCTCGGTACATTTTCGTGCAGATTTTCAGGACATGGCTGCTGCCATTTTAGTCGCGAAAGCGCCTGGAGCCATGAAAGCAGACCCGAATGACCTGCCTTGGCAAAAGATTGATCCTGATAGACGACTCGTGCCGATGGGCGAAAGTCTGGCGCAACGTGATCAGCCATTGCGTCGTACTGTTTAACATTTAACTAATATCCAATTAACACCCAAACGATTGAACAGGCTAGATCCATCACGATCAAGCCTGTTTTTTTTGATCACATCTTCATTTCCTTAAACTCAATATAATTTTCTGGTACCTGATCCCGCGTCTGAATCTGCCAAAGATGGACTAGTCTGATATCAAACAGGGCTAGCTAAAAAAAGCGGACAGGAATTCAATATTCTTTTCAAACTCAACAAAATACCTATAATTCCAATTAGAAACTTGTTGTAAATTAAACCTTAGGAAAAAAACAAATACAGTTTTAACTTTCTTATTTCAAATTAGACGAATCAACCGGAGATTCTCATTGCGCGCTGCCCGCTATAAAATTTTGCTCATTATCGTATTGCTACTGGCAGTAGGGTTTGCTCTATTTCGTTGGTGGCAGGGGCCAGTGGTGCCTAGTTATACGCTGAGTGCCATGCCGCTGGTACAAAATGTTGTTGCGACCGGACGTGTTGCGACAGTTTCACGTGCCCAGGTAGGCAGTGAAATTAGTGGTGTGGTTCTGCAACGTCTGGTGCAGGAAGGCGATCAGGTTAAACCGGGTGATCTGCTGGTGGTATTGAAATCGGATGAATTGCTGGCCCAAGTCAGACAGGCCGAGCTGGCATTGACCGAATTGGCAAGCAGCCGACGGCCACAGGCTGCAGCAGAACTGGCCAGTGCCAAAGCCCAGCTGGAGCAAGCCAGCCGAGAAGCTACACGTCGACGTAATGCAGAAGCCGGTATCCTGTCGAGGGAAGAAGTCGAACAGGCTGTGGAAGCAGAAAGAGTCGCGCGCAATAATTATGAGACAGCTCGGGTAAAAGCAACAGCATTGGCTGTGGGTCAAGTCGAAGAAGCGTCGCTTCGGGAGCAGCTTGCAGTGGCACAGGCTCAACTGGCCAAAACCAAGATTCGGGCTGCGGTCGCCGGCACAGTACTGACACGCGATGTCGAGCCGGGTGATCTGGTTCAGCCGGGACAAACTTTATTTACCATTGCGTTAACAGGGAATACAGAAATCCGGGTACCGCTAGATGAGCGGAATTTACCGCAACTCGCCTTGCAGCAAAATGCGACCGTCATTAGCGATGCCTATCCGGATCAGTCTTTCCCAGCTCGGATCAATTTTATTGCGCCAAGTATTGACCCACAGCGCGGTACAGTAGAGGTCAGGTTAACTGTCAACCCCGTACCTGATTTTCTGCGTCAGGACATGACGGTATCGGTGAATGTCGAGACGGCCAAACGAGCCCGGGCACTGGCTATTCCAAATGATGCTTTAAGCAGTATCAAGGGAGATAAAGCCGTGGTGTTAATGGTACGTGATGGAAAAGTACAGCGTCAGCAGATTACTTTAGGCTTGCGTGGCTTGGCCATGTCGGAAGTGAAATCCGGACTGAGCGAGGGTGATCAGGTGCTGGCAGATGCCGAATCTTCATTGGAGGATGGCACCAGAGTTCGCTTAAAACCACAACAGAGTTCATTGCAGAATTCTGCTGATATGGCCAATAGCAAAAATGAATTACCGGTGAACTTCGATTGAAAAACTTATTCGGGCGGCTCTGGATCGAATGGAAAATCGCGGTCAGTTTTTTGCGCGAGGGTCGCGCGCAGTCCATCATGATTACCATCGGGGTTGCCGTGGGCGTAGCGGTGATCGTCTTTATCACCGCTTTGATTCAGGGGCTGCAAGCCAATATTGTCGAACGAACCTTAGGTACACAGGCACATATTCGTCTGTTGTCACCGGATGAAGTCAACCGGATTGTGTCACCTCCCGCCGGGACCGTGCAATTATTGCAGGAAGACAAACGGGCACAGCGCCTGCGTTCGATCAACAATTGGCAACAGATTACTGAAACGCTGGATCAGTTACCTGTACTGACCGCTGTCTCGCCGGTGGTGTCTGGGCCTGCTTTTGTGCAACGCGGTGATGCGATTGAATCCGTGGCCTTGGTTGGGATGAATTTGGAGCGTTATCAGCAGATCATTCCATTAAAAGAATATTTAACCAGTGGTCAGTTGCGGGTTGGCGCGGATGATGTACTGATCGGCAGTCAATTGGCCAAAGACCTCGGGGTTCAGGTCGGCAGCAAGTTGCGGCTGGATACCGGCCAACAGAATAGTGCCTTGGTGAAGATTGCTGGTATTTTTGAGCTGGGCGTGCGCGAACTGGATGCGCGTTATGTTTATCTGGATCTTAAGCAGGCGCAGTCCTTACTCGGTCTGCCAGGCGGGGTAACGGTGATTGACCTGACCATTGCCAATATTTTTGAGGCAGACCAGGTTGCCGCACAAGTCGGACGCCTGACCTCATTAAAAGCCGAAAGCTGGATTGAAACCAATGCCCAACTGATGAATGCCATTACCGCACAAAGCCTGTCCACCAATATGATTATTGTATTTGTCGCAATTTCAGTGGCTTTCGGGATTGCCAGCGTCATGTCCGTCAGTGTGGTGCAGCGCACCCGGGAAATTGGTATTTTGCGGGCGACGGGTGCAACCCAATCGCAAATCCTGAGAGTTTTTCTGTTTCAGGGTGCAATCTTTGGCTTGCTCGGTTCAGTGCTGGGCAGCATAGTCAGTTATGGTCTGGTATGGGTATTTAATAATTTTGGGCCGGGATTATTCTATATTCCAATTTCGATTGAACTGGTGATTTTGGCGCTATTGTTGGCGACATTAACAGGTGTACTGGCTGCAGCGGTGCCATCACGTCGGGCCGCGGCACTCGATCCAGTGGAGGCGATTCGTCATGTCTGAGCAATCTCAGGAAGTTCTGCGTCTGGAAGCGCTACGCAAGTCTTATAACATTGGACAGCCCAATGAAGTTGAGGTTTTGCATGGCATTGACCTGCGCATTGATCGCAACGACTTTGCTGCACTTATTGGCCCTTCCGGTTCTGGAAAAAGTACCTTACTGAATATTCTGGGACTGCTAGATAAACCAACGAGTGGCGAGCTGTATTTGTTGGGACAACCTACCAGTGCGATGGATGATACCGGCCGTACGGCGCTGCGCGGCAACAGCATCGGATTCGTATTTCAGTTTCACCATCTGATTCAGGCATTTAGTGCACTGGATAATATTCTCATGCCTTTAATGATGGCGCATGGCAAACCGAATCAGCAGGCAATGCAACGCGCACGTGATTTACTAGCGGCAGTGGGGCTGGAAAAATTTGCCGAGCGTAAACCGAATGAATTGTCCGGAGGACAGCAGCAGCGGGTGGCCATTGCTCGGGCCTTGATTACTGAGCCGGCATTATTATTGGCCGATGAACCGACAGGTAATCTGGATACCCAGACCGCGGCTGATATGTTTGAACTGTTTCGTAAAGTGCATCGTGAACGCGACTGCGCCGTACTTTTAGTCACGCATGATCCGCGCCTGTCTGCCACTTGTGATCGTACCATCAATCTGGTCGATGGCCGGATTGAAAGTGATTCGAGCAATCCGCATCAAGATTAATCCAAACTGCAAGGAACCAGCATGTCCAACTTACAGGATCCAAGAGTTTTATTTGCCTTAGAAAGAACTGCGTTGGCCTGGAATTGTAGTGGGCTGGCCTTGATTGCTTTTGGCTTTGTGATTGAAAAATCAAATTTACTGGCGCAACTGGTCGATCCGGAAAAATACCAGAATAAAATTATTTATAGTCACTGGCTGGGAATTGCAGTGATTCTATTCGGTATGTTGATCAATATCGGTTCTATCCTGCAATATCGGGCTGGTCTCAGATCTTTGACCCCGGCAGAATTTATTTCTGACTATCAGACCCAGCATCCTGTGTTGTTAAATTTATTTACTGTATTGACCGGAATATTGTTAATTATTTCATTCTGGATTAGTTAAAAGATGAATGCTGAAGAATGAATGAACATATTCAGTCACCATTCTCGACTTGATTGAATTTAAATATTACTCGGTAGGCCTGATGATTTCTGGTATGGCCAATCCTGAAAAGGTTCTGGATTTCCTGGATATTTTGGCGACTGGGATGTGATGCTGGGCGCGATAGTGATTGTCTTTATTTCATTTCAAAAAACCAGTCGAAGACCGTATTTGATGAACCGATCCAGTTACCGACCAATCAGAAAATTGATTCTAGACTGGTGACGGGCAGTCTTTTATTTGGTATCGGTTGGGGAATTGCCGGTATTTGTTGGGCACCCAGTTTGACCTTAAAGGCAGTGCCGCGACTTTATTTGATTCGGTTCAAAAACTGTATCAGTTACCGGACGCCACCCGGGTATTTTTATGTCATGACTATCTGCCGGAACATCGCGAGCACTTTGTCTGTGAAACTGATATTCAGACTCAGAAGCAGCACAATATCCATATTCACACTGGCACGACCAAAGCTGATTTTGTTGAAATGCGCCAGCAGCGGGATGCCAAACTGAGCATGCCCAAACTGATTTTACCTGCGATTCAGATCAATATGCGTGCTGGTCAACTTCCTGAAGCGGAAGAAAACGAAATTTCTTATTTAAAACTGCCCTTAAATTATTTCCATGCCTGAACTTGAAATAAACGCCACATTCAAAAAGGATGTAGGCGATTGCCTACATCCTTAAATTTTGACGGTTTAATTTTAATGATTCTGTTTTTTAGCTTGATCTAACCATTGAGCACCGGTAAATCATATCTAATCAAAGCGTCAGGATGAAGCCGAACTTTAATGGCACTACCGCAAGTTTCCGCTTCATCCTGTGGGTAGCCTGCTCTCAAAGATTTGATCCGGTTTTATTATTCCAGATTACTTCTCAGCATCCAGGCAGTTTTTTCGTGTACTTCCAGTCTTTGCGTGAGAATGTCAGCAGTCGGCTGATCATTGGCTTCTTCAATGATCGAAAAAATACTTCTGGCGGTACGCGCCACAGTTTCATGTGCATCTACCAGTAAACGTATCATTTCTTCAGCTTTAGGCACACCTTCGACTTCTTTAATGGAGGTGAGTTTTACAAACTGTTTATAAGTACCGGGTGCTGCAAAACCCAAAGCCCGAATACGTTCAGCAATGATGTCCAACGCATTCCATTGCTCGGTATATTGAGTCATAAACATGTTGTGCAGGCTGTTGAACTGGGGGCCGGTGACATTCCAGTGGAAATTATGGGTCATCAAATACAGGGTATAACTGTCTGCTAAAAGTCTGGATAAACCATCGACAATTTTGGCGCGATCATCATGCGAAATCCCGATATCAATTTTCATTGCTTTAGATTCTTTTTTAGAAGAGGCCATGCTCTTACTCCTTCAAACTTAACGCGATACGGTGTATTAAAATAAAGTCGGATGTATCTGAAGCCCGAGCCAAGAGATGAAATGATCTCTATGACTTTGTATTTGATCTAACAGGCTAAGAGATTTAAGTGGTTATAAGTTATAGATATTAGATCAATATAAAGGCAGGAAGTTTAGTCATTATGTATAAGCAGGACGCGGGATTGTAACTATTTAAATCTGTCAAATTTTGACTATACTTCAGCGGTAGCACGTTAATTTCTCATAGCAAATTGAACTTCTAAAAAGTCCTAATCATTTCAGGATTGAAACATCGTTTTGGGTTATGACGCTTATTTGTGAGCAAGATCACATATCACCATACTGAATCTTTATTTCGAAATATCTCTGTGAAATTTTAATATTTTATTTTAAATAAATAACTTAGATAAAAATTTAAATCATAAATAAACCCGAAATTTATAAAAAATAACACAATGCTGCCTTAATTAAACAAGGCACTACAAACAATAATAAATCTCTTTCTCAAATGCAGTTATGTTAGGACACAGGCGAAACCAATAACAATATTCCCAGAAAAGCAAAAATGCTTCGAGTCAGCATATTCAGAAGAAATGTGAGGCTGATACAGGATCGGCTGTAGCAGATTGACTTGCGGGATGATTTTGATTCGGTAAGCCATGCAATATATAAGCTCAAGCGACTTTGAGATAGACCAAAAATATCTGAACTAAACTCAAGCTCAGCAAGGAATACATCATGAAAATTAAGGCCCATAGCCCCGCGACTGGTAAAGACGGTTTAGACAAACAAAATACCAATAAAAAAAGTGAACAGCTCGACGCATATCGCAGTGATGCGACCGAACAGGCACTCACTACCAATCAAGGGGTTAAAATTTCCGATAACCAGAACAGTCTCAAGGCAGGCGTTCGCGGTGCGACCTTGATCGAAGATTTTATTCTCCGGGAAAAAATTACCCATTTTGACCATGAGCGAATTCCAGAACGTATTGTGCATGCCCGCGGTGTCGGCGCACATGGCTATTTTGAGGCTTATCCGGGGAATGAAAAACTGACCAAGGCAGGCTTCCTGACCAATACCAGTGTGCAAACGCCAGTATTTGTGCGTTTTTCTACCGTACAGGGACCACGTGGTTCAGCAGATACGGTACGTGATATCCGTGGTTTTGCCACCAAGTTTTATACGGATGAAGGTAACTTCGATCTGGTAGCGAATGATGCGCCGGTATTCTTTATCCAGGATGGGATCAAGTTCCCGGATTTTGTACATGCAGTCAAACCTGAACCTCAGACCGAGATTCCTACCGGTGCATCTGCACATGATACTTTCTGGGATTTTGTTTCTTTAGTGCCTGAATCTGCACATGCGGTGATGTGGGCCATGTCGGATCGGGGTATTCCGCGTAATTTAAGAGCCATTCAAGGCTTTGGTGTACATACTTTCCGTTTTATCAATGCCGAGAATAAAGCGGTTTTTGTTAAATTCCACTGGACGCCAAAACAGGGTCTAGCCCAACTGGTCTGGGATGAAGCACAAAAACTGGCGGGTAAAGATCCGGATTTCCATCGTCGTGACTTATATGAAGCGATTGCCTCCGGTAACTATCCGGAATGGGAGTTGGGTGTACAGGTCGTCCCAGAAGAAGATGAGATGAAGTACGACTTCGACTTGCTGGACCCAACCAAAATTATTCCGGAAGAACTGGTGCCGGTGACGCCGATTGGCAGAATGGTGCTGAACCGTAATGTCGATTATTTCTTCGGTGAAACCGAGCAGGTGGCATTCTGTCCGGGACATATTGTGCCAGGACTGGATTTTACCAATGATCCATTATTGCAGGCCCGTCTGTTCTCTTATACCGATACTCAGCTCAGCCGTTTAGGTGGTCCAAACTTCCACCAGATCCCAATTAACAAGCCGGTTTGTCCATTCCACAATAACCAGCGTGATGGTTTACACCAGCGTATTGTACATACCGGTCAAGCCAGTTATGAGCCGAATTCGATTGACAATAACTGGCCGACTGAGACTCCGCCAGCTGAACAAGGCGGTGGTTTTGAAAGCTATCAGGAGCGTATTGATGGACACAAGATCCGTCAGCGTAGCGAATCATTCAGTGATCACTTTAGTCAGGCCCGTCTTTTCTACCGCAGCCAGGCACCACATGAGCAAAAGCACATTGTCGATGCCTATGTCTTCGAGCTGAGCAAGGTGGAGCGCAAATATATTCGTGAACGTGAAGTACTTGAAGTGCTCTGCAATATCGATTTGGACTTGGCACAGCAGGTTGCTGACCAATTGGGTATTGAAATTCCGGCAGAGAAAAAGGCGGCAAAATTGCCAGAGGTGCAGGTTTCACCACGTTTATCTTTTGAGGCATTTAAACCTGAAGATATTAAGGCACGCAAAATTGCGCTATTGGTGCACGACAAGGCCAATGAGGCCAGTATCAAAGCTGTTCAAGCTTGGGCAGAATCAGAAGGGGCTGTGGTCGATGTACTGACCCCAAAACCGGGCCCGGTACTGGGTCAGCAAGGCGAGGTGATTCCTTCCGATGGTATGCAAAAAGCAGAACCATCCATTGCCTATGATGCCGTGGTGATTGCTGACGGTGATAATTACGATGTGGTAATGAAAGACGGTGTGGCGACTCATTATCTGCTGGAAGCCTACAAGCATTTAAAACCAATCGTGTTCCTGGGTGATAAAGGCAAGCTGATTGAAGATCTGCGTTTGGTTAGCGATGAAGGAACTCTGGCAAACGGACAGTTTGAAGCAGTACAAGATAGCTTCAAGACTTTAATCCTAAACCATCGTGTCTGGACGCGTGAAGCGATTGCGGAAGCGATTCCTGCCTAAACGATTCAATTTATGTTAGAGGATAGAGGCTAAGGCTTCTATCCTCATGGTTTTAAAATGGATGAAGAGATGGTGAGACTGGATGTCAAAAAGTTGTTGGCTCAAGCACAACAAGCCAAATGGAGCAGAGAACAGGACATTTATCTCATTGAACATAATCATTTGCCTTTAGCTGAACTAATGCAGCAACTCTGTTTCAATGAAGAAGAGATTAATGCACGGCGTAAGGTACTAGGGCTGACCACACGTTTAAAACAAATGCGCAAGCTTTCTCATTAACTGACTTTAAAAACACAACAACATTATCCGTATTTTATGAGGAACCGCATGCATGAACCTCGGTTCAATATTACAAAGATTTGAAAATTCTCCTCTGGAGCTACAAGAAAAAATTCAGCACACTTTAATGGAACTGGTGGCGATTTCCGAACAGGTGCCTTATCCCGCTTCCGGAGCGACCTTAAAACGCTGGCAGATGCTTAGTCAGGTTTCGACAAGCAATTTGAGCCTGGGCAAATTGTTTGAATCCCATCTGGACGCCTTGGCCATTTTGCATGAACTGAATGTTCCGGTAGAACAAAAAGGCTTATGGGCAGTTTGGGCGGCAGAAGGTGGACCCAAACCTTTAACATTGCAAGCAGGAAAGTTAAGCGGGATTAAGCCTTGGTGTTCTGCATCGGTCTGGGTGCAACACGGCCTGCTGACTTACCGTGATGAGCAACAACAATCCCAGTTACTGATTCTAGATTTGTCTCAAGAAGGCATTCAGCATCATCAGGATGCCTGGCAGGCAGTGGGTATGCAGCATACCGTGACTGCCAGGCTAGAATTGAATCAGGTCAAGGTGAAAAAAGTCGCAGCTCCAAATGCCTATCTGGATCGGCCCGGATTCTGGCATGGCGCCGCAGGTGTGGCCGCGTGCTGGTATGGCGCAACCGTGCGTTTGGCTGAATATTTAAGACAGGCAGTATTGTTAAAACCGCATGCCTATAAGGCCATGTATCTCGGTGAAATTAGTCGGGAGCTTTTAGCGACACAGTCCTTATTTTATCAAGTTGCTGCATTGATTGATCAGCAACCGCAACACGCACATGAGTTAAAGATTCGTAGCCTACGTGCTCAGGTGGAAGCGACTGCCTTAAATGTACTAACTCATGTGGGTAAGGCCCTTGGTGCTGCGCCGTATTGTGAGCATCCGCATTTCGCCCGGCTTGCAGCAGATCTTCCGGTATTTATTCGTCAAAGTCATGCTGCATTTGACTTGGAGCGGATTGGCGAGCTGACTGCACAGGAGGAACAATTATGGACGTTATAAGACATGAGATTGTAGGGGATCGTGTCATCCATGGTGAAGGCACACGGCTTGAAGAATGGCGTTCCTGTCAGATCCTGCAACAGATGCCGGAATTCGATATTCCTAAGGTTATTCCACAGGATGCTAGAGTTTGCATTATTGCCCCTCATCCTGATGATGAAATTTTGGGCTGTGGAGGCCTGATTCAGCATCTGGACAAATTGGGCTATCAGATCGTACTTTTTGCCGTTACCAATGGGACAGCCAGTCATCCCGGCTCTAGTCTGTATACTCCCGAAGAGTTGAACCAGATTCGTCCTGCTGAAACGCGAGCAGCTTTAGAAGCATTACCTTTAAAACAGAATATTCTGCGGATCGCTTTAAACATTGAGGATGGTAAAGTCGCAGAACAGCGGAATGTGTTGCAACAGCATCTACAATCTTATCTGCAGCCGAATGATGTGTTAATTAGCACATTTGTTCATGATGGACATCCAGATCATGAAATTACGGGGCAGGTCACACAGCAGCTGGCCACTGAACTTCATTTGCCCTGTATTCAGGTCTTGATTTGGGCATGGCATTGGGCAACACCTGGAGATACCAGAATTCCCTGGACCGTCGCTCATCAACTCAAATTAACTGAGGAAGAATTACAATATAAGTCTCGAGCTGCGCGGTGTTTTAAGAGCCAGATCGAGCTTGATCCGACGATAGATCAATCACCGATTCTGCCAGAGCAGGCATTACAACGTATTTTACAGCCCTGGGAGGTGTATCTGTATGAACAGTAAAGCAGCCTATGATCAGGAATATTTCGATGCCTTATATGCACTGAATCAGGGAGATCCCTGGCAATATGAACAGCGTTGGTATGAACAGCGCAAACGGCAGATTTGTCTGGCGATCTTGCCGCACTTGCAGTTTGACTCCGCGATTGAGATTGGTTGCAGTAATGGCATCTTTAGTCAGGAACTGGCGCGGCGGACAAATAGCTTAATGTGTCTGGATGCCAATAATACTGCGATCCATTTGGCGCAGCAGCGTTTACAAGCTTATCCGCATGTACAGGTGTTACAGCGGATCGTGCCAGATGATTTGCCCGAACAGAAATTTCAGCTCATTGTCGTCAGTGAGATTTTATATTATTTGAACCCGATTGCTCTGCAACAGGTGCTGACATGGCTGCATACTGCACTGGAACCGGGCGGATGTATCTTGAGTTGTCATTGGCGCGCGCCAATCTCGGGATTTAGCCTAAATGGTGAAGATGTCCATCAGTATCTCAAAGCGCATTTAAACTATTCCCATCGTTTAAGTTTGCAGGATTCCGATTTTTTGATAGATCTCTGGATGAATTCAGCGCAATCCGTAGCAGAGCAGGAGGGTTTAAGATGAAAAAAATCGGTGTGGTGATTCCGGCCTGTAATGAAGAAGCCTATATTGAACGCTGCCTATTAGCGTTAAAATCAGCACAAACTTATTTTTTTCAATACTTTAAAACAATAAAAAATCTTCCTGAAATCCAGATTCTCGTGGTCTTGGACCATTGTACTGATAGCACCGCCGTTAAAGTTCAGCAAATGGGCATTCCGGCTATGAGCTGCGACTTCCGAAATGTCGGTAAGGCACGCCATTTGGGGATTCAGCAAATGATCGAGCAGGGCTGTGACTGGATTTGCTGTACCGATGCCGATTCATTCGTACAGTGTGACTGGTTTCAGATGATGTTACAGCATCAACCCACCGATGCGATTTGTGGTGTGGTCGAGCTGGATCAATGGGATCATTTAAGCCGGAAAACCCGTCAGGCTTATCTCCGACATTATCAGGACAGCATGGGACATCGGCATGTTCATGGCGCAAACCTGTGTTTTAAAGCTTCGGCTTATATACAGGTCAATGGGTTTCAGCAACTGGACTGTCATGAAGATGTCGATTTCATCCGTCGTTTAGAAAAAGCTGACGCGCAGATTGTCTGGTCGAATCAGCTGAGAGTCACCACCAGTAGTCGGCTCAGCTCAAAAATTGCCGCAGGTTTTGCACATTTTCTACAAAAACTTGAGCTTAAGCAGGCCGCGAAAAAACCGATCAGCCTATGCAAATAAAAGCATAAAACTATAAATTTTATACAATCAGATACTTGTAAAAAATCTTAAAATTCGTGTCTAAAAACTATTCCATTTAAATTTATTCTGTTTATAATTCACGCAAATTCAGCCCCGCAAACTTATACATTCTAGCTATAAGTCTGTGGGGTTTTTCTATGGATGATCGGTAATGGATGCCTGAGCCTTCTTTTTTGGTAATACAATGTTCAATCAAACACTGCTTTCTCGAATTCAGTCTCCATCACCATATCTATGGCAGAAAATAGCGACTGCGTTGTGCTTCTTTAGCTTGGGCTTTAGTACTGCGGCTTGGGCACCCTTAATTCCATATGCACAGCAGCGCCTGTTATTAAATCATGCTGATTTTGGCCTGTTATTGCTGTGTGCCGGAATCGGTTCAATGCTGGCGATGCCGCTGGCCGGTCGACTGGCCAATGCCTTGGGTTGCCGTGCTGTTTTGGCCGTAATTCTCAGTGCATTTTTATTTATTTTGCCTGCTCTGGCTTATAGTCCGAATCATTTAATGATGGCCATCAGCCTGTTTTTCTTTGGTGCCAGTGCCGGGGCTTTGGGCGTGACTGTCAATATTCAGGCTGCACAGATTGAGAAAAAACTCGGTAAAAGTTTAATGTCAGGTTTTCATGGCGTGTGTAGTTTAGGTGGTCTATCAGGCGTACTGGGCATGACCATGTTAATGGGACTTGGCTTGGCGCCTTTAACCGGTGCGGTGATTGTCAGTGTAATTTTGCTGCTTATTGCCTTATTCGCTGTTCCTTTAAGTTTGGGTGCTGAGCCAAAAACAGCGGTAGAAGAAACATCATCAGAACAGTCGGTGAAAAAAGCAGCGCCGACCTGGGCGATTTTAGGCATTGGTCTGATCTGTTTTGTGGCTTTTCTGTCAGAAGGTGCAGCTATGGACTGGAGTGGTATTTATCTTGCTACTGAGTTCAGCCTGCCTGCGGCGCAAACCGGTTTGGCTTATAGTTTCTTTGCGGGTTTGATGGTGTTGGGACGCTTTAGTGGACACCTGATTATTCAGCAGTTTGGTGAAAAAAATACGATTCTGTTAAGCGCACTCTTGGCTGCAACCGGTTTATTAACCGTAGTCTTTGCACCAGTCTGGCAAGTAGTGTTGGTGGGTTATGCGATTTTAGGTTTAGGTAGTGCCAACATTGTACCGTTAATGTTTTCCCGTGCAGGACGTCAAAAAACTTTGGCTTCACATGTGGCATTGTCTTATGTATCGGTATTTGCTTATACAGGTTCATTAATTGGACCGGCATTGGTCGGCTTCGGCAGTGAAATCATTGGATTGAGTCTGGTATTTAGCGTCATTGCGATTGGTCTATTGAGTATTGTGATTTTAAATCATCTCACTGCAGACCCAAGCGAAGTACAACAAAGCGAAGAGATTGTGGCTCCTCTTCAAAATGAAACACCAGCTTAATGCTGGTGTTTTTTTACTTAAAAATTTAGGCATGTACACTGAACTGGTTTGAAGCTCCTGCAGCCACCGGACGATAGATCCGCAGGCTTTGTGAGTTTTTCAGGTCAGTGATAAACTGATCACGCCAGCGAATAATATCGAAATTTTTCAAGCCTTGGCTTAAATAACGATAGCGCTCTAAACGTTCTGATTTAGACATGCGCAGCGCCTTCTTCAAAGCTTTAGCCATACTGTCATGCTCATAAGGATCGACCAGTAAGGCTTCTTTCATTTGTTCAGCAGCACCGGCATATTTAGATAGAATCAAGACACCCGGATCTAAAGGATCCTGTGCAGCAATATATTCCTTGGCGACCAGATTCATACCATCCCGGATCGAATTTACCCAGCAAATATCTGCCTTACGATACAGTTGCATCAAGGCCTCATGGCCCAAAGTATCATAGCTGCAATCGAAGGGTAACCAGTCCGCTGTGCCATGCTGGCTATTGAGTTCATGCACAGCAGCTTTAAATTGCGTATACAGGTTCTTATAGGTCTTTACATCCAGTCGGCATGGACAGGCAATTTGTAATTGCTGGAATTGATTTTTAAACTCCGGTTGATCTTCTAACAAGCTCTGCAAAGATCCGATTTTTTCCAATAAGCCTTTACTATAATCAATCCGGTCAACTGAAATGATGGTCTTATACGGCTGCACTGTATCCAGATCAAAGGGAAGCTTTTCCAGATGAGTATCTGAGGCCTGATTTTGTAGTTGCACAGGATGCACACCAATCGGATAGCATTTCACATGAATCTTTCGAGATTGATAATTCAGGATTTCATTGTGACGATGCTGCACTTTTAAGGTCTGTTCAAGGAAATTTAAACAGTTTTCCTGATCGCGAGAGGTCTGCAAACCCAGTACATCGTAGTTGGCCAAATGATGTGCCAGATCGCGATGGGCGGCTAAAGTCTGCCAGAGCCTTAGTTCAGGAAAGGGAATATGCAGGAAAAAGCCAATACGGTTACGCATGCCCAGTTTACGGCAATAATGCGCCACGCTTAAAAAATGATAATCATGGATCCAGATAATATCATGTGGAGATGCTACCTGTTTCAGGTGCTTGGCAAAGCGTAAATTGACATCCTGATAGATCTTAAAATCCTGCGGCTGATAATCTACAAGCTGATGCTGGTCGTGCATCAGTGGCCACAACGCATTGTTGGCAAAACCACAATAAAAACCTTGATATTGGGATTCAGTCAATGGACTCGTGTGATATTCAACATTTTGATGCTTCAGGATTTGAAACTTCTGCTCTTTTGTCTGGTCAACTCGGGATCCATTCCAGCCAACCCAGATACCGCCTATATCCTGCAAAGCATCCTGCAATGCCACCGCTAATCCACCTGCCTGTGTATTGTCTGACTTAGGTAGATTTACACGATTTGATAACACTATGAGTTTCGACATGTAATTTCTCCAATAATAATTGTTGTTGTGCTTTCAGTATTTCTAGAAATTCCGCTAGAAAAGCCTGTACTTGAGTCACGTTTTCGAGGCGATGTTGTGCCACGGTGTTGCCTGTACCGACTTTGATAGAGCAGCCTTTGAATGTGTTGATGACTTGAAAACCGGCTTCGTCGGTCAGGTCATCGCCGATAAAAATGGGGTAATGATCATTTAAGTGATATTGCTGAATGATTTGTTGGATGGCTGAACCTTTATTTGCACCTTTGGGCACTAGTTCAAATACAAACTTTCCAGCCTTAAGTTCAAAATCCTGAAAATGAGCGAGACAATCTAAGGCAAATGCATGCACTTGATGCTCTAAATGGGGGTGTTCACGAAAATGCAGGGCGACTGAATAGTCTTTAATTTCTATTCGAGTCTGAGGAATATTATTACTATGCTCTGTAATATAATTTTTTAATAATTCAAACTGTTCAGGATTTAAATCAATTAACTTGCTTAAACGCAATTGATAGCTTAATTCCAGACCATGAGAGCCGGCAATATTCCAGTCAAATGGATAAATAAGTTTTTGGGCTTGTGCAATTGAGCGACCGGTCACTAATACTAGCTGAATATATTGTTGTAACTCTTTTAAAGTATTTAAGCTTTCGCTCTTAATTATACTTTTTGCTGGATCTGGGTGGAATTCAGAAATGGTTCCATCAATATCAAGAAATAAAACAATTTTATGAGAATAAATAATAGGTTTGAGTTGATTTAAAATCACTTGAGGTAATATATAAGAAGATGTAGCAAGTGAATCTTCTAGGTCTTGATCTTCTTTTAGAGTCGACATAAATACTACCTAAGCCTCTGAAGTTAAATTGATTTTAAAAGTTAGAATTACCTGAATGGTCATTGCTTTGATTAAATTTATAACATATTTCATTTAACAGACTGGCTTTAAGTGCAGAAACGAAACACTTTTAACAAGTACAGTTACTTTGTAAGATTTAGAAATATTTTGGTAGAAATCCAGTATTGTTAATAAATTTTAAAAATAAATTATGAGGATTTTATATTTTAAGATTTTCTTGGATTGATTTTTTTTCAGGATTTTACATAATAAGATTTATTATTTAATATTTATTTTTGAATATGTATTTTTTAATTAATTTTCTAGAATATAGTATTTATTATTAATTTATTTTTTTATTTTTAAATATATGAGGGAGATGTAATTTTGAGATCTTTTTAAATAGAATAATCTAAATAAATTTATAAATCAGGTATATATAATTAAAATATTTAACTTAAGTTTATGAAAATTAATAATTTTTAAAATTGGCTAAGCTGTCTTAAAAGAAAAAATACTAATATTGGCTAGAGGGAAATTTCGTATTATCAAATTTTCTTGGGACCAATTGCAGAGCTATACAATTTAAACAGCCTCTTAATTTAGCATCTCAGATTATTTTTTAATTCTTATTGATAAATTTTATCAGAGGATAAAAAATCGAAGAAAGATGAACGCCAGTTCTATGACTAAACTCTGAAAATAACTTGAATATTCTTTTTTTGAATCGAAGCGTAGGTATTAGATGAAGTTGAGCTAAACAGAGAGAAGAGATGTAAAGGTGTCATCGCAAGGACAGAGTAGATACAAAAGACCGAAAACAGATCATTAGTGATCTTACATAGGTTACAAAACTAAATGATGTTTCAATTAAACAGAATTTTTTGTTCAAATGGATATGAGCCAATTTAAAATCAGTAAATGATGACAGAAGAGGAAAGAAATAATTTTTTGAAAAAATAATAAAAGAGCAATCAAAGTGGAGAGAAGCTAAGGGTCGTATCCTATAAGTTAAGAAACCAAACTCAGATACAACCCGTCTACTTGTATGAGGGAAAAATACTCAGATTTCTCGCCACACTTCATTTTTGTCTTTTAAAGGAATGGTAAAGTTAAAGTCATCATCATTACTGACCAGAAGACTGGTTGGGGTCTGCATGACCACTTTCAAAACAGTACCAGCTTCAAAAATAATAGGGTCGCAGTTTTCTTTTTGTAGAGTCACTGGTTTAAGTAATTCAATTACTGAACTTTCCATAGTTTTTTCCAAAATAAGATTACTTTTCGATAATTAAATCATAGCATGATTTTTGAAAATTTAACTGTTTCTTCAAAAACTGAGAACTTGATCAATGACTTATTCAAATAGGGAGAAGTGCTCTATTTAGATTAGAGATACCTAGAAGACATGCAGTATGCCTGATTTTCATCCTATTCTCGCAGTGCTCAGAAGCATGAAGTTCTTTTACATAAACCCGACAGATAACAGGCATAAAAATTTTATCAAAATAACGAAAGGTCAAAAACATGATGATTTTTTGTTTTTGATATCGCTCGGCTAAATGATAAAAATCGAGAATATAAGGAAAATCATAACGCAGAGCTAAATGATAAAAATAAGTTTCTAGAGATTCTATATCCTTCTATCCTTTTTTACACTAAATTGAAAATTAATGCTTTATAACAGTAAAAATCTAAAATAAGAATAAACTAGGCGTCATTTGGATGACCAAGAGACATAAGGAGAACTGGGTCGGCATGTTTAAGTCATTTTTCCCGCAACCCGTCTGGTTTTTTAGCAGCCTGATTTTATGGTTTATCATTAATCTTGTGCTTTGGCATAGTGGCGGATCAGGATGGGGAACCTATCTGGGTTTTCCTGAAAATTATTTTGATGAAAAGCTTACAATCGGTATCGGGCGTTTCTGGTCAGCTCAATTCATCTGGTTCTATCTCTGGTATGTCATTGCAACTACGATATTTGCGCTGTTCTGGCAATGGAAAGCCGGACATCGATGGCAGCGCTGGTCGGTCTGGGGCTCGGCATTTATTCTGTTTAATATCTGGTTCGGGGTACAGGTCAATGTCGTATTAAACGAATGGTATAGCCCGTTTTATGATCAGATTCAACAAATGCTCACTAAGGGTGGTGGGGATGTTTCATTGCTGTATCAAGGCGCATTAACCTTTATTTATATTGCGATGGTTTATGTCACTTTAGCGGTATTTAACCTGTTTTTTGTCAGTCATTATGTCTTCCGCTGGCGTACCGCGATGAATGATTATTACACCGCACATTGGGAGCAGTTACGTCATATTGAAGGTGCATCACAACGTATCCAGGAAGATACCATGCGCTTTGCCAAAACCACGGAGCAGTTAAGTGTTTCCTTGATCGAAGCGCTGATGTTGCTGATGGCATTCCTGCCGATCTTATATCAGCTCTCTAGTCATGTGAAAGTTTTACCGATTGTAGGGGAAATACCGCATGCTTTAATGTGGGCCTCGATCGGCTGGGCAGTATTGGGTACGGTTATTTTGATGGTCGTGGGAATGAAATTGCCCGGACTGGAGTTTAATAACCAGAAGGTTGAGGCAGCCTATCGTAAAGAGCTGGTCTATGGCGAAGATTATGCTGATCGCGCACATCCGCTGACATTACAAGAACTGTTTAGCCGGGTACGCTGGAATTATTTCCGGTTGTATTTTCACTATGCTTATTTCAACATGGTTCGGATCTGGTACTTGCAGTTAGACAATATTTACGGATTATTTATTCTGTTTCCAAGTATTGCAGCAGGGGCAATTACTCTTGGTTTGATGATGCAAATCCTGAATGTATTTGGCAAAGTGCGGGAATCTTTCCAGTATCTGATTCTGTCTTGGCCGACGATTATTGAACTGATGTCGATCTATAAACGGTTGAAAGCATTTGAATCACATATTGATTAATTTTTTCTCGTATTATTATCCTGCTTTATCAGCCAAACAGTTTTAGGTTTGGCTTTTTTTATGGCGATTTAGTCTACAAAATCCAATAGAAAATATCGATCTGACCGTTGGTCAGATGACTTAGGTAAATCGTGTCAGAACCTCCCAATATTGGGGTATTCAGATATTTTTTTCTTGTCTAGAATCCTAAGGGCCAGCCAAGATGGCGTTTAATTTCCGGTGGTTTGACGTATAAAAATAACAAATGTACGTTGAGGAAATTATTCTTATGCTGATCTTGTTCAGGTAATGTTATAGCGGATAAAAGGTAAATTTATTACCCATTATAATAAAGGTCTGTAGCGTTTTCCCTGAATAAGCCGCCGGAGAAGGACTCACCGCCTTCTTCGGTTTTTTATGTGTTTTTTCTATCTTTTTCTTGAGTCCTGAATGAAATTGTTTATTATTTGATCTGACTTAAAAATGATACTTGTGTCAATTTTTACCACATGAAGCTTGGCATACTCAGCAAAGTTGAGGCTGATATGTGCCTTTTTACCATTTAAATATTATAGTTATCAATATCTTGTGTTTGTTGTTTTGTACTATTTACGCTATGTTATACGGGATTTTGGGGTTGAGATGTTTGCTGTGAAGCTAAAAGTAATAATTCTAATAATAGGGGCAGCAGGTTTAGCTGGGTGTAATAGCGTGAATCGGTTGAAATCAGAGGTGTTACATCCTTTTGCCAGTCCGGAAGAACTGATTGCCAAACGGGCTTTGAACCAACGTGATGGTAGCGCAAAAGATTATGTTTATCTTTGGGGACAAGCACAGAAAAATAACACGACTCAGGCCATGTATCCGCGTTCGATACTGACGCAATATTGTCATGAACAGGGTGGTAAATTTTCACTGCTGTATAAAAGTAATTTTAGTGCAGTGGCAGATGTTGCCCAGCGTAAACGCCTGAGTGCCAATCGGGGTGTTGTACAAGGTAGTGGTGCCTATCAGTGTCGTATGGATGACCTGACTGAAAGCTGGATTGTCTCGATTGAGCCAATTTCTGAACGACAAGTTGATAAAACTAGCCAGACACGTAGTGTTCGACTATTCACCCAGGTCATGAGTCTTTCTCAAGCAAAAAACTTTTATCGTCCAACTAAAGCCAGGGTTGCTGTGGAGAAAACCACACCTGCATCGATAAAAACCACGACTTCTCCTAAGACTCCTGCCGCAAAGACGACAAATGAGCTGAAGGAATCAGCACGTAAAGAATTAGAGCGAAAGGAATTAGAAAGAAAAGAGCTTGAGAAAAAAGAAGCAGAGAAAAAGCAGCTAGCAGCGGCATCAGCTCGAGCTGCGGTAGCAGAAACACCGCAACAACATCAGATGAAAATCTATGTGGCAGCGCGACGTGATATTAATAGCGGTAAGAATCTGAATAATGCCTGTAACAACGCCCAGCGTGCCTATAACTATGGCAAATTGCAGGGCACAGAGGGAACACGTGTCTATACTGAATCAGGGATGCTGGTTGCACGCTGTCTGAATAGTATTCCGGTCTATGCCAGCCGTTTCCCGAATGCTAAAGCTCAGTCCAAGCGGATTCTGCAAAATTTGGCCAATAATTATAATCATGCCGGAGCCAAGAATCTTTTGAGGCAGTTAAAATAAGCACAGGATCAAAAGACTTAATCCAAAATCCGTATGATCCTTTTAACCATCGAGAAGATAGGCGCAAAAATCTGCTCGATCCGACGGGAGAGAGCAGACGAAAGCCGGCTTGGTTTTGTAGGGAGATCACGTGACCCGAGAATCTCCTTCCGTGATGTCGGATGAATGAATAAAAATACGATCAAGACGAAAAAAGGACAAGTCCCACAGTATGAGGCTGTGAAATATATTGGTAGTCATAATTATAAGTTTTTATTTTTATTATTTTAGTCTAAATCATAGCGCTAAGTTTGAATGATCAAAATCCTGACCTGATGAATAGCAATATGGACATCAGAGCGATCATCCAAGTGTTGTAAATCTGAGGCAAATTTTACAGATTTCTATCAATTTATTGCCCTGTTCCATGCTACAACTAACTGGTTTCATATCATTGGCCGGACATCGAAGAACAGGAAATTATGATGGCGCATAGATCTTTTACAAAGCTTCGTACATTTTTAATAAGTGCAACATTATTAGGTACGACTCAGATTGCCATAGCAGGTCCAACAGTTGATCAGCTCAGTGACTGTTTGATGAAATCCACCACAGTCACGGATAAAACTACCGTCTTGCAATGGACCTTTGTGGCTTTAGGTAATCATCCGGACTTAAAGGCTTTTAGCAATGTGACCGCGAGTCAAAAGGAAGCATTAGACAAGAATCTGGCGACGGTGTTGCAGCGCATTTTAGTGGAGCAATGTTCAGCACAGACCAGGGCGGTAATTCAAGCTGAAGGTTTGCAAGCGGTTGGAGACAGTTTTCAGGCTTTAGGTAAAACCACAGGTGAGGAAATTTTAAAGAATCCTGAAATTAATAATCAGCTCAAAGGTGTGCTGCGTTATATCGATCTGAATCGTGTTGCACAGACTTTTTTGACCCCAGATTTGTTGAATAAGTTGGGATTATAGGGCGATAAGTCATGAGGCTTTATTTGAAGATGCCTGCAATCAGTTTAATTAGCCAGTAAATGGGAATAAAAATAAGTTCTAGCCCATCTGCCCAATCCGATCCTCTTTGGCGTTTGAAGGTATTGCCTTTAGGCTCTGTGATCTTTTTTCGCCATTTGGGATAGATGAGCATGATGACGATCACAAGCACGAATATGCCAATGAAAGCTTGAATGATGGTAAGTAATAGTTCAGGTGTCATTTTTGTTTTTCTATTAGTTAGTTTTTTGATTTTATAGCATAAAAGTAATCCTCTCCCTAACCCTCTCCTTTAATAAAGGAGAGGGAACTACGCGTATCCAATTAATCACATGACAAAGTCTCCCTTTTCTAAAGGGAAATTTAGAGGGATTAGGGAAGCTGGATACGTCCTAAGTCTTCAAGTTTGGTGATGGAGGATACTTTTTTAATGGTCATGTTATTTTACGTTGAGAATTATCACTTGAATAAAGTTGGAAAGATTTTATAAATTAACATGTTATACCGTCATAATTAGAAAAGTGAGAGTTTTTCCTTGAAATTAGATGAAATACAGAAAAATATCGAAAAAATTTCAATAGAAAATTGGAATAAATCATTTGGTGGAACCGCTAGTTCAGAAATAGCAAATAAAATTGAAATTGATAATTCAATTGTCATGCGTGCTATGGAAGATTTAGTAGCTGCGAACTATGGGACTATCAATGCAAATGTCGAATTGTCTCAAATATCAATAGACTCAGAAACGAGAGAATTTGAATTTACTCCGATTAAGGTGCATATATATTTTCCTTCAAAGCAGATGCTAGAAGAATTTTTTTACTCTAGTGATTTAGTTAGAAAAAGTATTCCAGAGTATAAGAAAAGATTATATCTAGGAGCTCATCAGTTATCACAGGTACTTTTTGATGAATCTGTATTAGCTCGATATTTTGATTATCCTGAATATTATGAACTCGATGATTCTAGATCAGGTGGGCATATCTATATTTGTTCTGAAGAAACACCTGAAGAAAGATATATCCATGTTAGACATGGTAGAAAAGCATTAGCAAATGGAAAATCAGCCATTGTTGCCATATATAAAGATTTGGCTAACATGAGCGAATTTGAACAAAGATATTGGCATTCGCACGAGCTTAATATCCATGAATTAGATTTTCTCCCTAATGACGAAGCCTATGAAAAATTCTTTAATAGAAATTATGAAGGTGCGTGGGTGAACTATACTGATGAATTATCAGATTTAACTAACAACTTAGAGTCATTAAACTCACTGTTTGAGAATAATATTTTTAATAAAGTACAAAATATTTATTGCCGTCCTCCAGTCGAAAATACTCAAAAATCTTATTTTGATAGTTGTAGTGAACTCTTTAAATTAGTCGGACCAGATAATATTAATCAGAAAACTTTAAAAGATTTTCTTAGAAATAATAAAGATTGTTTAGATAAGGATTTTGTATATGAATCAGGACGAGATATTAGTAAGTTAGAGTTATTAGGATTGTTTGAAGAAAAAATAGGATCTTCAAAAAAATTAACCAAAGCAGTACGTCTTTTGCAAAAAGATAGAACAGAAGCCGATCATAAAACCATTGAGTCAAAAATTGCTAGAGAAAACTTATCAGAACAGTTTTTTAATCATGTAGAAGAGATTAATGCCAACATTAAAGAAATTATTGAAAAAATAAAAAACCCGCTCTAAAGCGGGTTTTTTATTCCAAAATTAATCAGTTTTAACCAATCAATTTCTTCAAAATTAATTCATTTACTTGTGCAGAGTTGGGTTCAGGATGCCAAATCGATAGAACTATCAGTTTCATTCATTTCTTTAGATTCATCTTTATCAGCACTATTCTTCATCAGCTTGAGAAAATTTAAAGCTTCTTTCATATCATCGGCAGTATTTAAGAATCTTGTAGCAAGTATAATCAGTGCGATACTAATTATATTATCGAACCAAGTTACTTTTAAAAACTCAATCCATCCAACTAATGTAAATATAGCTAAAGTAAGGAAACAAGCATACAAGACATAATTTAACTTGGATACATTACTTGAGGTATATCTCTTTGTTTTAAAAGTAATTACATTATTATTGCTGTTATATGTAAGAAATCTACTTCCCCAGTAGTAATGATCTGTGGCTTGATCAAAGTTTACTAAACCCTTTTCATGTAAATTGATTAAATAGTGAAGTAATTCTGCATTCATATCTTTGGAGCGAGTAATATTTTGAGCAGCTTTATCTCTTAATAATTTGGGATACTTACTTTCATCTGCTTTATAAAATTTTTCAAAATATTCGATAAAATTATCTAATTCGTCCTTAAACTTTTTACGTTTGTGTTCGCCGATTGCATGTAAGGATTTAGGAATAGAGAATATTGCTACTACTATGCCAATAAGAGCTACGATGACATCGGTTGATTCCATTATTTTTATTCAAATAATTGTGATGTTTTAGTATATAAAAAAGCCCCGATAAATCGAGGCTTTTTTATTCAAATTAATGGTTTAAATCAACCAATCAATTTCTTCATCAACTCATTTACTTGCGCAGGGTTCGCTTTACCTTTTGCTGCTTTCATGACTTGACCAACCAGACCATTGAAAGCTTTCTCTTTACCAGATTTATACTCTTCAACCATCTTCTCGTTGGCAGCAAGCACTTCCTTAATAATCGCTTCAATTGCGCCTGTATCAGTTTCCTGCTTCAAGCCTTTTTCCGCAATAATTTCGTCCGCAGATTTGCCTTCGTCCCACATAAATCCGAAGACTTGCTTCGCGATCTTACCGTTAATCGTGTTATCCACAATACGCGCGATCATACCGCCAAGTTTTTCCGCAGATACAGGAGAATCCGCCAAATCTAAGCCTGCTTTGTTTAGCGCCCCTGAGAATTCGCCCATCACCCAGTTTGCAGACACTTTACCTTGTGCAGCGCCGCCAGCAGCAGCGACAACTTCTTCGTAAAACTCTGACATTTCACGTGTAAGCGTTAAAACGTGTGCATCGTACTCAGTCACACCAAAGTCCGCCACGAAACGTGCACGGCGTGCAGCAGGAAGCTCAGGCATGGTTGCTTTAATGGCTTCGATTTGCTCATCAGCAATCACCACAGGCAACAAGTCTGGGTCAGGGAAGTAGCGGTAATCGTTCGCTTCTTCTTTAGAACGCATTGAACGCGTTTCCATCTTTACAGGGTCGAACAGACGCGTTTCCTGATCAATGGTGCCATCCCAGTCCAGAATTTCCATTTGACGTTCAATTTCAACATTGATCGCTTGTTCAATGAAACGGAATGAGTTCAGGTTTTTCAATTCACAACGTGTACCAAACGGTTGACCCGGACGACGTAACGACACGTTACAGTCACAACGGAACGAACCCTCCGCCATGTTACCGTCAGAAATACCTAACCAGCGCACTAAAGTGTGAATTGCCTTGATATAAGCAACCGCTTCTTCAACCGAACGCATATCCGGTTCAGAAACGATTTCAAGCAGCGGCGTACCAGCACGGTTCAAGTCGATGCCTGACATACCTTCGAACTGATCATGAATCGATTTACCCGCATCTTCTTCGAGATGCGCACGGGTTACGCCAATGCGTTTAACCGTGCCATCTTCAAGCTGGATGTCGATATGACCCAAGCCCACAATCGGGTTGTCCATCTGGCTGATCTGATAGCCTTTTGGAGAGTCCGGATAGAAGTAGTTTTTACGCGCAAATACAGACGCCTGATCGATGTAAGCATCGATGCCCAAACCAAAGCGAATCGCAAGATCAACCACTTCTTTGTTTAATACCGGTAATACGCCCGGCATAGCCAAATCAACCAGGCTGGCTTGCGTGTTTGGATCATTACCGAAAACAGTCGATGAACCTGAAAAAATTTTGGTATTGGTGGCAAGCTGCGTATGAATCTCGATACCAATAACGACTTCCCAACCATCAATCAGGTTGGATTTTGGTTTAGCCGATTTTTGAGCTTGAGCCATTATGCGTTCTCCTCAGCAATTGCAGCGCGTTTTGTATGCCAATCGGTGGCCTGTTGATACTGGTGTACCACAGACAACAATTGAGATTCTGACCAGTAATTACCAATCAGCTGTAAGCCAACTGGCAAGTTATTTTGGTCAAAACCGACAGGCGCGTTAATCGCAGGAAGACCTGCCAGATTTACCGCAAGCGTATAAATATCGCCCAGGTACATTTCAACTGGCGTTAAATCTGCACCAATTTTATAGGCAGTCGTTGGCGCAGAAGGTGCTGCAATGACATCGACCGATTCAAATGCTTTAAGGAAATCTTGCTGGATCAGGCGACGTACTTTCTGTGCTTTTACATAGTAAGCATCGTAATAACCTGCAGACAGGGCATACGTACCAATCAGGATACGGCGTTGCACTTCTGCACCAAAACCTTCTGAACGTGAACGCTTGTACAGGTCCATCAGGTCCACAGGATTTTCTGCGCGATAGCCATAACGTACGCCATCAAAACGTGATAGGTTCGAAGAAGCTTCGGCAGGTGCGATCAGGTAATAAGTCGGAACATAGCTTTCAGTCATGTTGAGGTCGATCTCAACAAGCGTAGCGCCCATTTCTTCTAACTTTTTAAGTGATTCTTCGACACGTGCTTTAACATCTTCAGCTAGGCCAGCAACATTAAAATACTGTTTTGGAATACCAATGCGTAAACCTTTTACTGAGGTAGCGTTCAGGTTCGCGACATAGTTATCTACCACTTGATCCATTGAAGTTGAATCTTTGGCATCATGACCGGCCATGACATTCATCAGGTAAGCACAGTCTTCTGCAGAACGTGCCATTGGACCACCTTGGTCTAGTGATGATGCATAGGCAATCATACCGAAGCGCGATACACGACCGTAAGTCGGTTTAAGACCGGTCAGACCACAGAATGATGCAGGTTGACGGATTGAACCACCGGTGTCAGTACCAGTTGCAAATGGTGCCAAATCCGCTGCCACAGCTGCTGCAGAACCGCCTGAAGAACCACCAGGGACATGGCCCAGGTTCCAAGGGTTGGCAGTTGCGCCGTAATATGAGTTCTCAGAGGTCGAACCCATCGCGAATTCGTCCATGTTCACTTTACCCAAAGTGACCAGGCCCGCAGCTTTACCTTTCGCTACAACGGTTGCGTCGTAAGGAGAGATAAAATTGTCCAGCATTTTTGAACCGGCAGTGGTTTTAATGCCTTGGGTACAGAAAATATCTTTGTGGGCAACTGGCACACCAGTCAGGGCAGAGGCATTGCCAGCTTTGATTGCAGCATCGGCAGCATCAGCTTGAGCCAATGCCTGTTCAGCAGTCACGGTCACATAAGCCTTGACCTGTGCATCAATTTTTTCGATGCGTTTTAAATAGTGTTGAGTCAATTCGCGGGATGAAAATTGAGCATTTGCCAAACCTTCAGTCAGTTCACGAATGGATAAGCGGTGTAAATCTGTCATGAGAAATAATTCTTTACGTTTAATTTAATAAAAAGAATGAACTGGGTAATAATTACTCAATCACGCGTGGGACGAGATACAAACCGTCCTGTACAGCAGGTGCAACTGCTTGGTATTCCTCACGATGATTGCTTTCCGACACGACATCTTCACGTAAAGGCTGTGGGTGGTCGAAAGGGCTTTTCAGTGGTTCAACACCGTCGGTATTGATGCCTTTCAGGGTTTCCATCATGCCTAAAATTTTATTTAAACTTTGAGCATATTCAGCAGATTGCGTATCATTGAGAGATAACCTTGCAAGGTTGGCAATGGCTGAAACTGTTTCTGCACTTAAATCTGCAGAATGCTGTGCATCCGATGTAGACATAATATTACCTAATCAGTATTAAAAAAATTCAAAATATCATGCGTTATGATAAGCGATTGACTTGTCCAAATCATCACATTTAGTTAAAGTTGCCACCTTGCGTCCACATAAAGTTTAATCGAGAACGTCTCCGTGATTCTAAAAAGACTAATTGGCTTGTTTTCGCCCGATCTAGCCATTGATTTAGGTACAGCAAATACACTTATTTATGCGCCAGGACGAGGCATTATATTAAATGAACCGACGGTTGTAGCCATCCGTCATAGTGGTTCACATAAAATTGTTGCGGCAGTCGGTCTTGAAGCGAAGCAAATGCTAGGTCGTACCCCAGCCAATATCTCAGCGATCCGTCCCATGAAAGACGGTGTGATTGCGGATTTTGAAGTCACTGAGACCATGCTGAATCAGTTTATTCGCAAAGTACATGAAAACCGTTTATTTACTCCGGCACCGCGTGTCGTTGTCTGTGTACCATGTAAATCAACCCTTGTTGAGCGCCGTGCCATTCGTGAAGCCGTGTTTAATGCGGGCGCACGTGATGTACGTTTAATCGAAGAGCCGATGGCAGCAGCGATTGGTGCAGGTATGCCAGTTGAGCAAGCCTGTGGTTCGATGGTGGTTGATGTGGGCGGTGGTACCACTGAAATTGCGATTATCTCGTTGCAGGGTTGTGTTTATGCCGATTCTTTACGTATTGGCGGTGATGTCTTTGATGAGCAGATCATTAACTATGTGCGTAAAGCGCATGGCTGTGTGATCGGCGAAACCACGGCTGAAGTAATCAAAAAAGAAGTGGGTATGGCGTTGCCAGATGAAGGTGCTAAACCGCTTGAAATTGAAGTTCGTGGCCGTAACCTCGCAGAAGGTGTGCCTCGCGCAATTGTGGTTAATTCTGACGAAGTCACCCAAGCGATTTCTGATCCATTACAAAACATCGTGTCTGCGGTGAAATCTGCTTTAGAACATACCCCTCCTGAGCTTTCTTCGGACATCGCTGAACGTGGTATCGTGTTAACTGGTGGTGGTGCATTACTGCGTAACCTGGACAAGCTGCTTGCCAAAGAAACTGGCCTGCCGGTGGTGGTGGCAGAAGATCCACTATCATGCGTGACACGTGGTGGCGGCAAGGTACTCGAATTTTTCGACAACCCAAATCATGACATGTTATTCGTAGGCTAAGAAAAGGATCCGGCGGGTGCAAGCACATCTGTTTTCTCGACAACCGCCATCTTTTCGCTCTTTTATCATTGCATTGGTAACATGCTTGGTGGTGCTTTTCTTTGATTGGCGCATGCCGCATGTTGTTCAACCTGCAAGGGATGTCCTGTACGCTGCTTATAATCCTATTTATGCGGTGGCCAGCTATCCGGTATTGTCGCGAGAGTGGTTGAATCAACAAACCAAGTCTGAAGCTCAATTGCGTCGGGAAAATACCGCGATGCAGGCCGAGCTGTTACAGGCACAGGTACGCTTACAAAAAATCTCTGAACTTTCTGCTGAAAATACCCGTTTGCGCGGTCTATTGGACACGCCGCTGATCATTGATGGACGTATTGAAATTGCCGAAGTGATTGGTACCGATGCCGATCCATTACGGCATATTATCGTGATCAACCGGGGTTCAAATAACGAGCTGAAAGTCGGGCAAACGGTACTGGATGACAAGGGGATCATGGGACAGATTATCAATGTCTATCCGCATAGTAGCCGGGTCATGCTGTTGTCCGATAAAGAACATTCACTGTCAGTGCGCCTGGAACATACCGGTATGCGTGCCATTGTTTCGGGCACAGGTGATCTGGGACGTTTAAAAATGGAATATGTACCGACCAGCGCCAATATCAAGGTCGGTGAAAAAGTCTATAGTTCGGGCTTGGGACAACATTTTCCGGCAGGTTATCTGGTGGGGCAGGTATCTAAAGTACAACGCCATAATTCTGGTGAATTTGCCCAGATTGATGTGACGCCTGCGGCTCAGCTGGCCGGTGGACATCATGTGGTGGTGTTATTTTCCGATTCATTAGCGATGGAGCAACCGCATGTCAATCGCTAAGATGAAATCCAGAAAGCATCGTGACCCTTTAATGGCCATCGTCATTTCGGTGATTGTGGCTTCTATTTTAATGGTCTATCCACTTTCCTATAATCTCTCGGGCTGGCGTCCGCTGTTTATGCTGATGATCATGCTCTTCTGGGTGTTATGTCAGCCAACCTGGTGCGGGATCTGGTTTGCCTTTGGTACGGGTATTTTTATTGATCTGCTGCTGGATGCACCTTTGGGTCTGAATGCGCTGAGCTTTATCATTATTGCCTTTTTAGCTCGCTTTCTGACCCGTGAACGCCGTATCCTGACCTTTAATAATCTCTGGGTGATTATGGGGCTGGCGATTGTCGCATATCTGCTGATGATCTTTTTTACCCAGATTATAGCTGGCGTGCAATTTTCTTATGCACGGCACTGGATTCCGATGCTGACCAGTATTCTGGTTTGGCCTGCTATTTATTATGTGCTCAAAAAATGGCGCGTATAATTCTTGCTTCCAGCTCACCCCGGCGTCGCGAGTTATTGCAACAACTCGGGCTGAGCTTCGATATTTACAGCCCAGAAATTGACGAATCTGTACAAGCAGGCGAGTCGGTCGCAGCCTATGTTGAACGTCTGGCACGAGCCAAAGCAGATGCCGTGGCCGAGCGTTATCCAGATGCCATCATTATCGCTGCGGATACCAGTCTGGGGGTGGATCAGGAGATTTTGGGCAAGCCTGAATCCAAACAACATGCGATTGAAATGTGGACAAAAATCTCCGGTCGGTGGCATGATGTCTATAGCGGTGTCTGTGTTCGTACAAAGCATGAAAAATACAGTATAGTGGTACGCACACAGGTCGAATTTCAAATCCTGAACGCCACAGATATGGAAAATTACTGGGCGACAGGTGAGCCACTCGGTAAAGCCGGGGCTTATGCGATTCAAGGAATTGCAGCACGTTATATTCCAAAAATACAGGGCAGTTATTCCAATGTGGTGGGCTTGCCCTTATATGAAACAGTACAGTTATTACAGACGGTTAAGGCACTAAATTAACTGCTGAAAAAGAATTCTTATAATGTTTTGAGTGTATTTATGTCTGACGAGTTGTTGATTAACGTCACGCCGATGGAATGTCGGGTCGCGTTGATTGAAAACGGCACGGTCAATGAACTGTTTGTCGAGCGTACGGCCAAGCGTGGTCTGGTAGGGAATGTCTATAAAGGAAAAGTGGTGCGGGTCTTGCCCGGCATGCAGGCTGCTTTCGTAGATATCGGACTCTCTCGCACTGCGTTTTTACATATCAATGATATGGTCTGGCCACGCAATCAACCTACGCCTAATGTTTTTGAGCTGCTTCAACCGGGACAAGTCCTCACGGTTCAGGTGATGAAGGATATGCTCGGCACCAAGGGTGCGCGGCTATCTACCGATCTCTCTATTCCTTCGCGTTATTTAGTGTTGATGCCATATGGCAATCATATTGGTGTATCGCAACGGATTGAATCCGAGGAAGAGCGCAATCGCTTGCGTTCCATCATTGAGCGGATTCAGGCAGAACATAAGCTGCCGGGTTCAGTGATTGTTCGTACTGCGGCAGAAGGCATTGAAGAAGAAGCCATCGCACAGGATATGGCTTATCTGGCCAAGCTTTGGGAATACATCCAGCGCAAGCAAAAGATTATTGCAGTGCCGTCCTTGATCTTTGAAGAATTGCCTTTACCGCAGCGGGTGATTCGTGATCTGGCCAATGAAGAAACTGCCAAAATTTACGTAGATTCACGTGAAATTCATGCCAAGTTGCAGGAATTTGTCGAAGAATTTGTTCCGAACATGAAAGACCGTTTGCTGCATTATCCGGGTGAACGGCCAATTTTTGACTTGTATAATGTCGAAGAAGACCTGCAAAAGGCATTGCAAACTCGTGTCGCATTGAAGTCCGGCGGCTATCTGATGATTGACCAGACTGAAGCCATGGCCACGATTGATGTCAATACTGGTTCTTATGTTGGTGGTCGTTCGCTGGAAGATACGGTTTTTAAAACCAATATGGAAGCGACCGATGTCATCGCACGTCAGTTACGTCTGCGTAATCTGGGCGGAATTATTATCATTGATTTCATTGATATGCAGGAAGCGCAGCATCGTGAAGAAGTAATGAAACAGTTTGAGCGCATGCTGGAACGTGACCATGCCAAGACCAAGATTACTCAGGTATCGGAACTGGGCCTGGTAGAAATGACCCGGAAACGCACCCGTGAGTCGCTGGAACATTTGCTCTGTGAATCTTGTCCGACCTGTCAGGGACGTGGTTATGTCAAAACAGCCGAGTCAGTATGTTACGAAATATTCAGGGAAATTCTGCGTTATGCCCGTGCTTATGAGTCACAGAGTGGCTTTACTGTCGTCGCGCATCCTGCTGTCATTGATCGATTATTGACGGCAGAAGCGCCTGCAGTCGCTGATCTAGAACATTTCATTAATCGCGTGATTAAGTTCCAAGTGGAAAATCTGTATACGCAAGAGCAATACGATATCATTCTCAGCTGAAATTGTAACAGAATATCGTTAAACACTTGTTACATCTGAAATTTTACAACAGGGCCTTTATTTACAATACTAGATGCATGAATTAGCCAAAGCCGTTTCTCCCAGTTTCAGGCTTAGCAAAAGGAGTGTGTGATGAGTATGAGTAAAGCAGTAATCCATAAAGGCCTAAAACACGTATTAGAACCAAAGACTGTACATGCAGGATATATCGTTGATGAGCGTGGTAATGAAGTTCAAATTACCGCGAGCATGATCCGTAACGTCTGCCATCAATTATTACAACAGTGCCGTACTATTAAAAGCTGATTGCATTTGTGCATTGTTTCTAACTTGTCAAAAATGATTTGGATAGACGTTTAAATCGAGAAGTCTTCCAAAAATTCTAAAATAATTTAAAAAGATTTCCAAAAATAAAGCAAAGGGACCAGATCGGTCCCTTTATTCTGTGCTCAAAGACTGGCAAAAATGATCAGCATCTTTGGCAGTCCATCTATCTTATTTATTCATCCGCGGCTAGCTTACCGCTCGTAACTTTGGGACAGGTTCGCCATCTACAATAAGTTCAAAACGTTGAATTTCTTCTTCCAGATGTGTTAGCAAGTTCTGCATTTTCGGCAGGGCATTACGACATGCGGTCAAGCCGACTTCCAGTTTGTCTAGATAGCTGGTCATGGTGATATTTAGAGCCTGACCATCCAGTACGATAGAAGCCGGATAAAGTGCTTCAAGACGTGCACCATTCCAGTAAAGGGGCTCTTGTGGTCCAGGTACATTGGAAATAATCACGTTAAACGCCTGACGTGTCGGCATTAAACCGGAGGCAATGTTCAGACCCGCTGCACCATAGACAAAAGCACTATAGTTCAAGATTTGATTGGCATTCATACGTTTGAAGCGTTCTTTGGCACTCAGTACACTGCGGCGTACGATCTTGAGACGTTCCAGCGGATCTTCTTTATGTGTGCCCAGATTGGCTAGAATCATGGTAATACGGTTGGATACATCCGAGTCATCACTGCGAACCGAAGCTGGAACCATGGCAATTAACGGTTTTTTCGGTAAGGCATTTTGCGATAATAAATATTCACGTAATGCACCTGAACAAATGGCCAAGACAATATCATTAATGGTCACGCCCAATGCCTTGGAAATATGACGTAAGCGTGAAAACTCGAAAGACTGTGCTGCAAAGCGACGTGAAGCACTGACGCGTTGATTCAGAATACTGCTTGGTGCCTGGAAGCTGGACACATAATCGGGATTACGTCCCATATCCTTCATGACAGTTTGCGACAGTTCATAAGCAACTCGTGGCGCACATTCCAGTTGCCCCTTAATGGTCTGCAGGACATTCTTAAACCTGTTAACTTTAGGTGCTTTCAGGCGTTTGGCACGTGGCCCTTCTACACACCACGGCGGTACAATACTCTTGGCATGGGGGTCAAATGAAAGTGATTTTTCGACCAGACGCATGCCGGCAATTCCATCCACCATGGCATGGTGAATTTTGAAATACATGGCAAAACGGTTACCTTCAATACCTTCAATGATATGACAGGTCCATAAAGGTTTGGCACGATCAATCAGGGCACTATGTTCTTGAGAAATATAGGTCAGCAATTCACGGATACGGCCCGGTTTTGGCAGGGCGATATGACGAAAATGATGATCTAAATCAAATTCCTGGTCTTCATCCCAAAACAGGCCGTTTAAATAATTGTTAAAAGGTGGGATAGGGGAGCATTTCGAATTTTGGATATCCGTGACTAGATCCTGAATAAAGGAAGCTGGCGCATTGTTGGGAATTTGGAATAAAAATAGTCCACCTACATGCATAGGCTGCTGCCGTTTCTCTAAAGTTAAGAAAATAAAATCAATTGGATGTAATGGACGCATAGCGTGGATTGCCTCACTGCATTCTCTATGGCTTTTTTGCTAAAAGGCCTTGTTAGAATTATTACTTTAGTTTTTAAAGTATATCTTTTTTAGCATATAAATGAACTGCTTTATCTTGCCTCAACTGTGAAAAAGTGGCTATTGACAAGAACAAAATATCTTCCTAAGTTTATGAAATGTGAAAATTTTAGTTTTAAAATAGTTTTCTAAAAATAGTATTCACTAGGCGAAGTGGAGTGTAACTTAATAATTATGTGTTATTAAAAGAATAGCATTGTGTTCAATTTCACATTTTATACAAATAAATCAATGAACTAAAATTTTATAAATTCTTTAATTAAAATAATATTATCCCGATAAAAGGTAATTTATATCTTGTCACTAAATGTAAAATTATCAATTAAAAAGACTATCTTTATTAAAAAATAGTCTTTCAATCAATAGGAACGATAAAACTTAACTTTATTTTTTTAGATTGCCAGCATGTAAGCCACATTCTTTATGGGTAGCTTCTTCCCACCACCAGCGGCCTTCGCGTTCATGCTGATTTGGCAGCACAGGGCGAGTACAAGGTTCACAGCCGATAGAAACAAAACCTTTTTCATGCAAGGCATTATAAGGGACTTCCATCATACGGATATAGCTCCAGACATCTGCACTGGACCAGTTGGCTAGAGGATTGTACTTGATCAACTGTTTTCCCGGACCGGAGAAACCTGAATCTGCCTGAACCACAGGAATTTCATTGCGTGTACCCGGACTTTGGTCTTTGCGCTGACCAGTAATCCAGCCATCCAGCGTCGCCAGTTTTTTACGTAGCGGTTGAACCTTGCGTATACCGCAACATTCCTGATGGCCATCTTCAAAGAAACTGAATAAACCTTTGGTGGTCACTAAATTTTGTACTGCATCCGTTTCAGGGAAGCAGATTTCAATCTCGATGTTGTAATGCTTACGTACCCGTTCAATAAACTGATACGTCTCTGCATGTAGACGGCCAGTATCCAGACTGAATACCCGGAACGGTTTACCGAGATGCGATGCCATATCAATCAATACAATATCTTCAGCACCAGAAAATGAAATCGCAATTTCACCTTGCTGGCTCAGTGCAAGTGCCAAAATTTCATTGGGCGATTTATCTGCATATTCAGATGCAAGTGCATCAATACGATCAATAGTAGGAATGATGGTCATGAGAATCCTGGCGATATAGGCTTGGAAAGGACATGGCCTATATTAATTAATTTCACCTCTATTTTAATAGAATTGATTTAATTGACTTATCACTAAAAAATAAATACTTATGAAAAAAATAGATTTAAAAAAGTACAGTACAAAATCTGTTGCTTCAGCTATGATAGTGCAAAATTTTTTCAATACAACTTAGAGGGAATGTTCATGGAAGTCGTATGTCTAGATTTAGAAGGTGTGTTGGTTCCAGAAATCTGGATTAACTTTGCCAAAAAAACCGGTATTAAAGAGCTTGAAGCGACGACTCGTGACATTCCTGACTATGATGTACTGATGACCCAACGTCTGAATATTTTAAAACAGCACGGTTTAGGCTTGAACGATATTCAGGAAGTGATTGCAGAAATGGGTCCATTCCCAGGAGCAAAAGAATTTGTGAAATGGGTGAGTACGCATTTTCAATTAATTATTCTTTCAGATACTTTCTATGAATTTGCACATCCACTCATGAAGCAACTGGATTGGCCGACGATTTTCTGTCATAAACTGGAAACAGATGAAGCAGGCATGATCTCGGCTTATAAACTTCGTCAGCCGGACCAAAAACGTCAAGCCGTAAAAGCATTACATGGCTTGAACTTCCGTGTGATTGCAGCAGGAGATTCTTATAATGATACCACGATGCTAGGTGAAGCAGATCATGGTTTCCTATTTGATGCGCCTGAAAATGTGATTGCTGAATTCCCGCAATTCCCGCCAATTCGTGGTTATGATGCGTTAAAAGAAGCGATTCGTAATGCTTCAGTACGTGATATTCCAGCTTAATATTTAAGTGTATGTAATAAAAGAAAGGGCGCTTATAGCGCCCTTTCTTGTTGAATACTAATTTTTTAACGCAATTAGAAACGGTAACCGATTTTCATACCATAGCCGAGTGCATGGTTATCTTCAAAATCGCCAAGTTCGTTCTTACCTGCTTTCGCAGTTGCATCACCTAACCAGAAGTATTTCACACCACCTTGAATGAAATAGTTTTCTGCAGGGCTATATTGCGCGCCTAAGCCTACATTCCAGTAGCCTTCAGTTGGACCTAAAGTAGTGACCGGGTTGCCTGCACCAGAGTCATAACCTACAGAAGTAGAACCTGACCATTTGTCGCTAAATTTACGGCCAACACCAACATTTGCAGACCATTGGTCATCTGAATAATCAATCAAATTATTGCCTGAAGCATTTTTAAGATATTCAGGGGTTACTGCAAATTGATCCCAATGTACCCAACGTACGTTTGCAAATGCGATCGTATTGGCTGCTACACCGGTTTGAAAGTCTAAGTTTACTGACTGAGGGGTTACCGCATGGACATCAGAAGTCAGTAATGTTGCTACACCACGTGGACTAGAAAATGTTTCGACACTTTTGGCTTTATGATCAATTTCAGAACGATAAGTTACAGCAGCTTTTAATGCAATTTCTGGAATTTGATAAGCAAAACCAGCAAGCCAGCCAAAAGCTTCTTCTTGTTCGATATGGATGTTATAGCCACTCAGGCCACGTTTAGTAGGGTCAGTTGGAGATGCACCATATCCTAAACCACGAAGAGAAATATCGGCTTCTACCGTTTGCCATACCGGACCTGCATAAAAGTTCCAGTTTTCTGTTGGCTGGTAACCAATAAGTGCAGTTATATTATGTGTTTTTACTTCTACAGAAGTTGACTCATTCCCTTGAGAAAAAATAGAAAGAGGACCTACAGCTTGATAGTTTGAATCTGCACCATAAGGCTGATCATAAATCAGGCCTAAAGAAATTTTATCGGTTGCTTGTACTTTAATTGCGGCATTAGCGAAGTAATAAGATTCCGCCATATCATCCGCATTAAGCTGTTTTGATTTTACTTCAGCATCAAGAACAGAAATACCTGCTTCAGCATAGTTACCCGGCTGTAAAAAAGCAGAAATAGATTGACCAGAACGGTCTAAGCCAGCTGCTTGAACTGCAGAAAGAGGTAAAGTGCTAAGTAAAATAGCAGAATAAATTTTATTGAGCTTCATGGTACGTTCCCTGATGCCATCTGTAACAAAAATGTGCAGGAAAAGTAACATAATTTTAAAAAGAGTAAATACTCAGCTCTGTTGAAGAAATGAACTAAGGCGGTTAAATAAAAGGGTTGCTTAGAGTATTTATACTATATTTTTATATTAACTAAATGATAAATAAGAAAATAAAAATTAAAGATAAATTTTAAAAAATTGATATTTGGAGCAGGATTAATTGCTTGTAAAACAAGCAAATGATATGCAAGTGTATAAAATAAGAGTTAAAAAATAAAAAACCACTCGAAAGTGGTTTTTATTATAGGAAAACTTAGAAGCGGTAACCCATTTTTAAGCCATATGCCCATGCTTTATTGTCTTCAAATTCAGCGACGTATTCAGAACTACCAGCTTGTGCGCCTGTTTGTGCTTTTGCATCACCTAACATGAAGTATTTAACACCACCCGCGATGAAAGTAGCTGGTGTTGGACTGTACTGAAGACCTAAGCCTACATTCCAATAACCTTCAGTTGGGCCAAGTGTAGATACAGGGTTACCTGCACCAGAGTCCCAACCTACAGATACGTTACCAGCCCATAGATCATTAAATTTACGACCCACACCTACAGTTGCTGAAATTTGGTCATCTTCATATTCAACAAGATTGAAGCCATCTGGGCGATCCACAATAGGGCCAACTGCTTCTGATATTAGACCAAATTTATAAGGTTGAATTGAGAATTTAGACCATTCAACCCAGCGAACATTCGCAAAAGCTACAGTATTCGCCATAATACCTGTTTGGAAATCAAGGTTTACAGACTGTGGAGTAGTAATTTTTGTCTCACCACTTGCTGCTGCAATAGCTGCTGCTGCTGCTGCCCCATTTGGGAGCAAAGCTAAAGCTGGTAAGGTTGGAATACTTTCATTCATATTAACATCATGGTCAATTTCAGAACGATAAGTAATAGATGCTTTTAATGCAATTTCAGGAATTTGGTAAGCAAGACCGGCTAACCAACCTACAGAACTATCTTCTGGAATAGACGTATCGTAACCATTGTATAAGCTGTAAGCCTGACCACGTAATGAAACATTACCTTTGATCGTTTGGTAAACTGCGCCACCGTAAATATTCCAATTCTCAGTTGGTTGGAAACCTGCAATAAATGATAAATTTTGAGTATCTACTTCTACGCTTGTACTACCAGTTCCTAATAAGCCGTTGACATCAGCTAAACCAGCATCTACGCGTGCAGTTACCCCTGCAAGTACACCAGCATCAATTTGTGCTCTTACTGCATCAACAGTATTATACGCATTTAAAGTCCCAGTATACTGTGCTTGACCAATTGGAGTGGTTAAGTCAACACCCTGCGCTTGTAAAGCCGCTCCAACTCTTTGCTCTGGAGTCAACGCATTAAAGTTGGTATTAATTGTATTTTGACGAATTCCTGCTAACGCGTCAGGAGCTAAAATTGTATTCGTAGAATCGGAAACAAATACGTTATTACCTGTATAGGTAGCATCTGCTCCAAACGGTTGGTCATATAAAATACCAACTGAAAATTTGCTGGTTGGCTGAAATTTTAAAGCAGCACTTGGAAAATAATAATCACCCGCCATATCACTAATATTACGGCGAGTATCACTTGTTCCAGCTTCTTTACCAGATACAGATGGGTCTAGAACAGAAATACCTGCTTCAAAATAGTTACCCGGTTGCAGGAAGGCTGCAATAGATTGGCCTGAACGATCTAGAGCTGCTGCAAATGCACCCGTCATTGGTACAGTTGCGAGAATCATTGCAGTAGTTAATGTTTTTAATTTCATTTACGTCTTTCCTTGAGGTACAAATTTATATCTGGCGTTGTTGTTTGCACTTATTAAATTCTTGGAGATTTCGGGTATTTATCCGCAATCATTTGTTACTCCATGTGACAAAAATAGCACAATTAAAATAAGAGTAAATGCTCTAGAAAAAACTAATTAGTCTAAAAAAGCATCAAAATAGAGTTTTTACACCAAAAAATAGCCTCATTTTGAAATAAGTATTTGAAAGTAATAGAAATAAAATAATGAAGAAAAAATGATTTTTTGTATAAAAAATATTCTAAAAATATGAAGATTAACGCTAATTTTTTGAAGTAAAGATCACATTTTGAAAGGATGGTGCGCCCTGCGGGACTCGAACCCACGTCGGTCGCTTAGGAGGCAACTGCTCTATCCAGTTAAGCTAAGGGCGCGAAAAGAAGGCTATTGTACTGTAAAAAATACAAAAAAAAGTTATTGCCGAAGCAATAACTTTTAAGGACTCATAGCTACAGGAGTTGTCTAGATATTTTTAGGCTTAAGTAACTTAAACAGACCAAACATAACCACGATCCAAAGCGGGATCATCAAAATAGATTCCTGGAATCCTTGCGTCCACATGATGTAAAGAATCGTAAGAATAAAACCAAGAACCAGAATATTGCCCGCCGGAGACCATAGCGCAGGGAAAGAAGTCTTCTGTCCTAGCTTTTTCATGCTTTGAATAAACTTAAGATGGGTCAGGGTAATCATGGCCCAGTTCAATACCAGTGCACCGACTACGATGTAAATCAGATGACTTAAGGCATCTTCAGGCACGAAGTAGTTGAGCAGTACACAGCCGAAAATCAGTACAGCAGAGAACAATACAGCAGGAATTGGCGTACCTTGCTTATTCACTTTCATGAAGAGTTTAGGTGCATTTCCTTGTTGAGCCAGACCATAGAGCATACGGCTGTTGGCGTACATACCACTGTTATATACAGACAATGCTGCTGTCAGGATAATAAAGTTCAGTAAGTGTGCTGCCCAGTCAATGCCAAGCTGGCTGAAAATCATCACGAACGGACTTTTGTCCAGACCACCAAGTTCAAGCTGATTCCAAGGCACGAGTGACAACAGAATCGTCAAAGCACCGACATAGAAAATCAGAATACGGAAAACCACCTGATTAATGGCTTTCGGAATGGTTTTTTCCGGATTTTCAGCTTCTGCAGCCGCCATACCAATGAGTTCGATCCCACCGAAGGCAAACATCAGGAAGGCCAGCATGTAGAACAGACCTTCAAAACCATTCGGGAAGAAACCGCCCGCGGTCCAAAGATTGCTAAAAGATGCGCCTGAAGAAGCATCAGCAGTCAGGATCAGATACAGGCCAAAGACAATCATCGAGATGACCGCAGTCACTTTAATGATGGAAAGCCAGAATTCTGATTCACCGTAGAATTTCACATTGCCGAGGTTGACCAGTGTAATCACGATAAAGAAAAACAGTACCGATGCCCAGGCTGGAATATGCGGCCACCAGTAGTTGATATATTTCGCAACTGCGGTAAGTTCGGTCATAGCTACCAGGATATACAAAATCCAGTAGTTCCAACCCGCAAGGAAACCGGGAAATTTTCCCCAGTATTTATAAGCAAAATGGCTGAATGAACCTGCGACAGGTTCATGAACAATCATCTCACCCAATTGACGCATGATTAAAAATGCAATCAGGCCCCCAATGGCATAGCCTAAAATAATAGAAGGACCCGCAGATTGGATCACCTGTGCGGAACCTAAGAATAAGCCTGTGCCAATTGCACCGCCCATGGCGATCAACTGAATATGACGGTTCTTTAAGCCACGCTGAAGTTGTGAAGACTCGTTATTCAAAGTGTTCAGCCCGACAATGGAAAATGATAAGTGGCTGATTGTAATTGATCAGACTAAAGAAGCCTAGTCCATCCTAAGAATGAAATATTGTTGGAGGAATAATAAAAAATATTCATATAAATAACTGAAATAAAATATAAATGAATCAATATATTAATTTTATTGAAACTGTTACTGATGAGTTCTCTATTTTCTTGGATAAAATACAAATGCCGTTTTTTTATACTAAGGTCTGGCAGCCAAGCAGTTCTGCTTTCAACATACTATACTTTGAATATAAATATTGAATAACCTGTACGAAAACAAAGACAAGTTAAAGGATGAAATAATTCATGAGTTTTGCCGCCCAAATCAAGATTCCTGCAACCTATATGCGTGGAGGCACCAGTAAAGGTGTTTTCTTTAAGCTGGATGACCTACCTGCGCAAGCACAACAGCCTGGCCGGATTCGTGATCAGCTTTTGCTGCGCGTGATTGGTAGCCCAGATCCGTACGGGAAACAGATCGACGGTATGGGGGGCGCCAGTTCCAGTACCAGTAAAACGGTGATCCTGTCAAAAAGCCAACACGCTGATCATGATGTTGATTATTTATTTGGTCAGGTGTCAATTGACCGTCCTTTTGTAGACTGGAGTGGTAACTGTGGCAATCTGACCGCGGCAGTGGGGGCATTTGCCATTTCCAATGCTCTGGTCGATGCCGAACGAATTCCTGAAAATGGGTTATGCACGGTACGCATCTGGCAGACCAATATTCAGAAAACCATTATTGCACATGTGCCGATGCAAGATGGTCAAGTGCAGGAATTGGGTGATTTTGAACTGGATGGCGTAACCTTTCCTGCGGCGGAAGTGCAGATCGAGTTTCTGGATCCAGCCGATGACGATGCTGAAGGTGGTTCGATGTTTCCAACAGGCAATCTGGTCGATACTTTGGAAGTGCCCAATATTGGCAGCTTCGAAGTGACCATGATTAATGCCGGCATTCCAACCGTCTTTTTGAATGCGAGAGATCTCGGTTATAAGGGTACCGAGCTTCAGGATCATATCAATAATGACGTGGCAGCCCTGACAAAATTTGAAACGATTCGTGCCTATGCTGCGAAGCAGATGGGACTGATTCAGGATATTGCCGAAGCCGTAACCCGACAACATACCCCGAAAATTGCATTTATTGCCCCATCTAAAACTTATACCTCATCCAGTGGCAAGACGGTTACCGAATCGGATACCGATATTCTGGTTCGGGCCTTGTCTATGGGTAAACTCCATCATGCCATGATGGGCACGGCTGCGGTGGCTATTGGTACAGCAGCTGCCATTCCCGGAACATTGGTGAACCGGGTCGCAGGTGGGGTAGAGCGTGAAGCGGTGCGTTTCGGTCATCCTTCCGGGACTTTGAGAGTGGGTGCACAAGCAAGTTTTGAAAATGGTGAGTGGAAAGTGACGAAAGCGATTATGAGCCGTAGTGCCCGCGTGTTGATGGAAGGCTGGGTGCGCGTACCAGAAGATGTTCTCGCTTAAATGCCTTGCATACATTTAGCCTGAATAAAACCACCGATTCTGCGGTGGTTTTTTATGGTTTAAAATCTCTGACTTGCTTATTTGATGTTGAATAGCAAATTTCAGTAGAACAATTCGATTTATGGCTGAAAATTCAAGGCATTTCTAGGTACAATGCCTGATCAGCGTACAGGCATTTGCTCGCTTGTCATTTTATTCTTCTGGACTACGTATTCGAGGCGAATGTGTCATCTATTACTGACGTATCAACCCATGCACTCACTCAAGCACAACACCGCATTCAACAGGATTTACTGACTGCTCTGGAAGCCTTTGCCATTCCAGAACCGTTAAGGTCGGCAGTCCATCATGCTGTGATGCTTGGCGGTAAACGAGTACGTCCAGCACTATGTTATGCCACCGCCGCATTAAAGCCGAACCAGAATAGCGCCGCAGTGCGTCGTGCAGCGGTTGCGATCGAGTTTATTCACTGCTATTCACTGGCCCATGATGATCTGCCATGTATGGACAATGATTTGCTGCGCCGTGGCCAGCCGACCTGTCATGTGGCTTATGGAGAAGATACCGCGCTTTTGGCAGGTGATATCCTACAGTCTATGGCTTTTGAAATTTTGGGTAGCCGTCTGTTTGATCAGGGGCCAGCGGTAGAAGCTTCTATTGTACTGAAGCAGATGCAGATTCTGGCAACCGCTTCTTCGAAAATGGTGAATGGTCAGGTTTTAGATTTACAGTCTGAAGGCAAGAAAATCGATCAGCAAGCACTGGAAACCATCCATCGCAATAAAACCGGTGCTTTGATTAGCGCTGCGATCATGATGGCGGCGGTGACAATCTTTGAAGGCACCGATCTGGCCATTCCTAAATTACGTGAGTTTGGACAGGCGATTGGTCTGGCCTTCCAAGTACAGGATGATATTCTGGATATTATTTCCGATACCGAAGTGTTGGGGAAAACTGCAGGTAAAGATGAACAGGTAGAAAAATCGACCTATCCGGCATTGATGGGTCTGGAGCAGGCCAAAGCCTATGCCCAGCAATTACATGATCAGGCGATCAATGCCTTGAACCATTTTGAAGGTCAGGCGGAAGAGTTGATGCAAATTACCCAGTTCCTGCTCACGCGCAAAAGCTGATTGAAAAATTATTTTTCTAAAAAAGTTTAAAGAAACCGCATAAAAAAAGAGGACTTGAAGTCCTCTTTTTAGTTGATACAGAATTATTTGCTTTCGTTATACAGGCGTTCAGCTTCTTCAAAACGGTCGGTAATTTCTGCTGTTGGTGCTTTACCCATCAGGCTCACCACCACAATCGCCAGCATTGAACAGATAAAGCCAGGAACGATTTCATACAGGCCAGTGTCAGCAAACAGGTTCTTCCAGAAAATAACTACGACTGCACCCACGATCATACCGGCCAAAGCACCATTCAAAGTCATGCGTTTCCAGAACAATGACAGGATAATCAGCGGGCCAAAAGCGGCACCAAAACCTGCCCATGCATAAGCCACCAGACCAAGTACTTTGGATTCAGGATTGCCCGCCATCCAGATTGCTAGCAAGGCAATCAGCAGTACCATCAAACGGCCCACCCAGACCAGTTCTTTTTGCGAGGCATTTTTACGCAGGAAAGATTTATAGAAGTCTTCTGTCAAGGTGCTTGAACAGACCAATAACTGACAGCTTAAAGTACTCATTACTGCGGCAAGAATGGCAGCAAGCACCACACCTGCAATCCATGGGTTAAACAGGATTTTGGTCAGTTCCATAAATACCGTTTCAGGATTGGCATTCACTACGCTTGCCAGTTCCGGATGCTGCTGGAAATAGGCGATCCCAAAGAAGCCGGCTGCGACTGCACCGCCCAGACACAGAATCATCCAGGTCATGCCAATACGGCGTGCATTTGGAATCGACTTGACTGAATCTGCTGCCATGAAGCGCACCAGAATATGCGGCTGGCCAAAGTAACCCAAACCCCAGGCAAGCAGGGAAATAATTGCAACAAAGCTCAGATCACCCAGAATATTCATTGCTTGAGGACGAGCAGCCTCCAGTGCCAAAGTCACCTGGGACATATCCGAGAACGCCATTAACGTTACGATTGGTGTCAGCAACAGGGCAAAGATCATCAGCCCCGCCTGAATGGTATCGGTCCAGCTCACAGCCAGGAAGCCACCAATAAACACATAACTGATGGTGGCAATGGCACTGATCCAGAGCGCGGTGCTATAAGACATGTCAAACATGCTTTCGAACAGACGCGCACCTGCGACCATGCCCGAAGCACAGTAAATCGCAAAGAAAATCAGAATCACGAAAGCCGAAACAATACGCAGGATTTTCTTCTGGTCGTTAAAACGATTCGAGAAATAATCCGGCAGGGTCAGGGCATTGTGCTGAACTTCGGTATGCACCCGCAGACGGCCAGCAACCAGCAACCAGTTGAGCCAGGCACCAATAATCAGACCGATGGCAATCCACATTTCAGACAGGCCGGAAAGATAAATCGCACCGGGCAGACCCATCAGGAGCCAGCCACTCATGTCGGAAGCCCCTGCAGAAAGTGCAGTTACGAAACTCCCTAAACGTCGGCCCCCTAAGATGTAATCGGAAAAGTTGCTTGTCGCGCGATAAGCCATCAGGCCAATCACCACCATTGCGACAATATAGAAAAGAAAAGTAATTAAGGTTGGATTTAGGGAGCTCATACGGTATCCATTTTTAAGTTGGACAGTAGATCGAAACAAGGAATAAGATAGTTGCGAAAAGCTTTAATCCGAAAGCCAGGCAACATCAAATCCAGTAGATTTCAAAAATAAACGCGAAATTTAACCATAAATTCACAATTTTTGCTGAGATTTTCTTGTGCGAATAAAAATAGGCAACCCTCAGGCTGCCTATATATAAAGTGAAAAGATCAATTAGTTAGGGCGACCCATAACACCACGGATCGTATTTAACACATCGGCTGGAAGTACTACCGTCTTGGCATTTGGCGATTTGGCCATATCCTGCATGGCTTTAATATACTGTTCACCGAGTAAATAGGCGACCGGAATTTCATTATCACCAATGGCGGAAGTCACCATGTCAATTGCACGTTGTGAAGACTCAGCCAGTACCACTTGTGCTTCGGCATCACGACGTGAGGCTTCCAGACGGCCATCTGCTTCCAGAATTGCAGCCTGTTTTTCACCATCAGCTTTGGTGACGGTTGCACGACGCTGACGTTCAGCAGCGGCCTGTTCTTCCATCGCTGTTTGCATAGTGATTGAAGGTTTAATATCCTGAATTTCTACAGTTTTTAAGGTAATACCCCAGTCCGAGATATCATCGGAAATACTGGATTTCAAGCGTGCCTTGATATGGTCACGTGAAGATAGCGCATCATCCAGATCCATTTCACCGACAATTGAACGTAGTGAGGTTTGAACCAGGTTCTGAATCGCCCAGGAATAGTTTTCAATCCCGTACACGGCTTTTTCTGGTGTGGTCAGGTTGATATAGGCCACGGCATTCATCAGCAGAACCGCGTTATCACGGGTAATCACTTCCTGTGAGGGAATATCCAGAACGATATCTTTGGTCGTGACTTTATAGGCGACTTCATCCACATAAGGAATGACAAAATTCAGACCCGGATTTAGCGTGGTGTGGTATTTACCCAGACGCTGTACGATCCATTTGTAGCCTTGCGGCACAATCCGCACACCTTTAAAAATGGTAATCGCAACAAAGGCCAGAAACGCGATAACAATGATAGAACCACCAGACATAGCTTATTCACCTTATTGATTTTGATAATTCGTGCTGTGGGGTTGTACGACCAGATCATTACCCAGAATATCCACGACGCGAACGCGGTCTCCGACCTGAACTGGGTCCAGAGTTCGGCATTCCCATTCATCCGAACCTAAAACTGGCATCGGAAAGCGCACCCGGATTTGCCCATGATCCAGATTAGTCTGAATCACCATGCCCACCTGACCAATGGTCGCTTCACGCGATAGACCGGCTTTGGTCTTATCAATGGAAAGTGGCTTGATAAACTTAAACCAGAGCAGCGTACACAGAATAGAAAGTACGATCCAGGTCAGGAGCTGGGTCGTCAGTCCCATCATCGGGAACATCCAGTACAGGACGCCAACCATGATGGCACCGATCCCGAACCACAGGGCAGCAAATGCGGGCAGTAGTAATTCCGATAGAATCAGAAGGATGCCTAATACAAACCAGTGCCAAGGTTCAAGAACTAATTCCATATCGTGACCTATATCGCTAAGTATTTAATTAATCATCATCTTTATATGATTGATCTTCAATGTAGCAGATGCGGCCGCAGATGAATATAAAAAATTCATGCATCAAAATTTTGCCGGACGTGGCGGTTTAAATGCCGCGGGAGACTGCTTGAAGTTGCTAATGGCTTTTTCAATAGTACGGATTTTCAGCTGAGCAGCCTTTTCACCTTCCAGAATGGTCGCATTACTGGCTTTCAGGTCTAAAGTACCAATATGGCCGACTTTGGGCTGGATCACCACATTGGCCTGACTCAGTTCCTCATGAATGCTTTGCTGTCCCATAATATTCAGGGTCTGATCTAGTACGCCCCACATATTTAGAGCCTTATTACCATCCGGACGGGCAGAAATATCCACGGCAATCACAATGTCTGCTCCCATATCTTTGGCGGTCTTGACCGGAATCGGACTGACCAGACCGCCATCGACATATTTGCTTCCACCAATCACTGCAGGCACAAACACATTCGGAATACTGCAGGACGCTCGGACCGCCTGTCCGGCATTGCCTTTAATAAAGTCAGCTTTACGGCCATTGTCCAGACGAGTGGCAACAGCAGCAAAGCGAATCGGGAATTGTTCAATTGGTTTGTTCGCCACATTCTTATTGACGAAATCCTGCAATTTTTGTCCGGCAATAATCCCTTGCCGGTTCAAGGTTAAATCGCGGATATCAGATTCTTTAAAATTCAGGGCAATCTGCTGTAACTGATAAGGCGATTTGCCACTGGCATACAGGCTACCGACAAAACTACCGGCACTGGTACCGGTGACGATTTTCGGTTTGATGCCGTGTGATTCGAGCACTTTAATGACGCCAATATGGGCAAAACCTTTGGCACCGCCGCCACCGAGGGCAATGGCGACGACAGGTTCACGGGCTTTTAATGGCGTGGCAGGCGTAGGTGTTTTAGTGGCTTTGTCACAGGCTGCAAGACTGAAACCAAGGCAGCCAATTAAGGCATAACGGGCTAATTTCATTATAAAAACTGGTGATTAAATCAACAAAATTCAGGCTATCACATCAAAAAAAGGCGTATTTGCCTAGTCTTTTTTCAAAAGCTTTTGTAACGGCTTGGCCACCCAGTCCGGATTTTTGGCCGAGAATTTACCTTCGTAATGCTGATAAATCTGTTCCAGGTCGTATTCATAATCACCGGTCAGATGGTACACGCCCAGGATATGAATGGTCTTGATATCATAATCAAAGGAAAACATCACAATCGGCAAATGAGCTGCCTTGGCAATATGATAAAAACCGCTGCGAATTTTTTCTGGTGCCTTACGTGAACCTTCCGGTGCCATACCGACCCAGATCTGTTCTGATTTTTCAATAATCTCGACAATCTGTCGGGTATGACCTTGTGGACTATCTCGGACGACAGGAACGACGCCAATCCATTCCAGTACCGGTTTTAGCGGTGTACGAAACAGGCTGTCTTTACCAAAAATCGTAATCTGAATACCGAGACCAAGCAAGGCATTAAAACCCAGCCATGCATCAATATTGGAGGTGTGCGGAGAAATAATCGCGACTGCTTTAGGTAAGTCTGGAAATTCACCTTCCAGACGCCAGCCTTGGCCCAAAAAAAGCTGCCTGAAAAAATTCCGGCTCAGCTTGCTGCCGCGGGATGGCACATGCGGCGGGAGTTGGGGGAAACGTGTCTGGGCCATTGCTTATGTCTCTTCCTGAAACTAATTTTTCTTTATTTTTTATTATATTAGACTGTTGTAAAATCCGGATCATTGGCAAAATGTATAGCATCTTAAATGCTGTTGATGCATTTTCACCTTAAGGACTTGGCCTAAATATGCGGAATACCTATATTTTACTGTTTTCGCTATATTGGGCACAGGGGCTTCCGGTCGGATTTATGACGCATGCCTTACCGGTCATTTTTCGGGCTGAAGGGGTATCGCTGGCGCATATCGGGGGCTTTGGCCTGTTAATGCTGCCTTGGTCGATCAAAATATTCTGGGCGCCTTTAGTCGATCGGCATGGATCGAGCGCCCAAGGTCATTACCGTAGCTGGATTATTCCCTTGCAATGGCTGTCAGTTGCTGTATTGATTGGGCTCTCATTTCTACCGATTCAGGCCTTGAATCAGCCGCTGTATTTACTGCTGTTTTTTATCACGCTTTTGTTGATGAATGGCATTGGCGCGACGCAGGATATTGCGACCGATGCATTGGCGGTGAACATTCTGAATCATGAGCAACAGCATTGGGGCAATACCTTTCAGGTGATTGGTTCACGTCTAGGATTCATTGTCGGAGGTGGAGCAATATTATGGTTGCTCGATCTGTTGCAATGGCAAGCTACCTTTCTATTATTGGCGGCTCTGGTCTTTCTTAATACTTTACCCATTTTCTTTTTTAAAGAACCTCAGCATTCAAAAATTATCACGCCAGCTGATAAAGGACCTGCACTCAGCAATATAAAAACCTATTTTCAATACTTCTGGTCGGATTCAACCTTGGCTGTCTGGTTACTGGTTTTATTGACCTTTAAAATCGCCGATGGTTTATCCGGGCCTTTATTAAAACCTTTAATGGTAGATCTCGGACTGAGCTTTAGCCAGATTGGCCTTTATGTCACCATGCTGGGAGCATTGGCTGCCTTGATTGGGGCAGGACTGGCTGGTTGGTGTCTGAAATACTGGTCGCGAAGCCGGAGTTTACTGATTTTTTCTGTTCTGAAAATCATGACTTTAATGGCTTATGCATGGCTGGCTGCCCAGTATGAAACCCAAAAAAAAGTAGAAAACTGGATGATATATCTGATTAATGCAGCCGAAGACATGATCTCAGCCATGCTTTTGGTGGTCATGTTGACCTTGGTCATGCAATACAGTCGCAAGCATCTGGCTGGTACTGATTTCACCTTTCAGGTGGCACTGATGGCTACGGTGAGTGGGGGACTTTATAGTCTGAGTGGTATTTTGGGAGATGCTTTAGGCTATCAAAATTATCTGAATCTCATCGTGATCGTGGCAATTATCTGTTTAATTCCAATTTTCCGATGGATGAAAGTTGCAGAAAAAGTATAAAATTTCTAAATAATCAACTATTTGGTTAAATATTAGCCTAAAGTACTAAATAGAATATATAAATATTAATTTAATAATTTTGTAATATAAGCGCCGTGTGTATTATTTGTTACAAAATAAATTAAGGATATTTTTGATGAAAACTAAGTTAGCAACAGCAATTGCATTCAGCCTTTTCGCGGGGACAACTTTTGCAGCACCAACTTTTTATGGTGAGATTGATGCCACAGTTGATTACTTACCGGAAGATAATGCTTCACCAGTATCTGACAAAGATGTAATTGAACTAAGTTCAAATAGCTCATTCGTTGGTTTAAAAGGGGATGAAAAGTTAACGGATCGCCTAAGCGCAATTTATGCAATTGAATGGGCTTTTAACTCTGATGGTGAGGGTGACGACTGGTCTAAACGTAACCGTTTTGTTGGTTTAAAAGATGCAAAACTTGGTACTTTAAAAATTGGTGCACATGACACTCCATTAAAACAATTGTCTAGCCCGGTAGATACCTTCAATAATTATGTAGGTAACCGTGCTGATGTAAGTGGTATTTTCACTGGTGAAAGCCGAGTAGCGAATGCTGTAGTGTATGAAGCTCCAGCTATTGCCTTGCCTCAAGGTGCTATTAAAGTGAATGCTTTATTGGCAACTGGTGAAAATTCAGGAATTAAATCTGATAAAGGTGTAGTTAAAACTGCAAATCGTGGTTTAGGTGATGCTTGGTCTGCTTCTGTAGTATATGACAGCCCAGTAGTTGTAGCAGGTGTTGCTTATGACAAAGCAATTCCGACTAACTTCTTAGGGCGCGGTTTTGATAATGCTTCTGCTCCAGAAGTAACGGGCGGTACTTTATTTGCTGCTGCAAATACCATTCGTGCAATTGGCCGTGTAAATCTAGATGGTGGTTTAGCGCTTAAAGCTCTTTATCAAACTTCAGAAGTGGCGGATGTGGATGCAGCTTCTAAAGCAGTTGATTTGCTTATTGATGATGCTCAAGGTTGGTTAATTGGTGCTGAATATAATCTTCCAAATGCAAAAGCTTGGACAGTTAAAGGTCAATACAGCCAAAACACTACAAGCTTCAAAGATAATACTGCCGATTATGAAGCACAGCAGATCTTTGTTGGTGCAGATTACGCGTTTAGTAAACAAGTGAAAGCATATGGTTATGCCGGTTATCTAACACTTGAGCGTGGTTCTTTAGAAACTAAACAACCAGTTGTTGGTACAGGCTTAGAATACAAATTCTAATTTAGATTTTGTACTCTAAGAAAAGGCGATGCTTTGGCATCGCTTTTTTTTATGCTTAAAACAACAAAACTTAGCAATTTTATGTCTGATCTAACAAGTTTCGGACTGTTAACATGATTGAAAGTTTCAGCACTTCGTTTTAAAAATTATGCCTATTCAAGCTGTTTTATTTGACCTCGACAATACCTTGACCCATCGTGATCTGACGACACAAGCCTATAGCCGTTATCTGGCAGAATATTATGCGCCAGCATTGAAACAGGTCGAGTCTGACAAAATTATCGAGATTGTAAGACGCATCGATAATGGCGGTTATCCTAAAAAGGAATTGCTGACGCATGGCAGTATCGGAGCTTCGGCTGCCTATGCATTGTTACAGGAACTAAGCTGGTTAAATCCTCCGAGTATAGATGAACTAGCCCAATTCTGGTTTAGCCAGTTTGGCCGTTTCGCCGTAGAAATGCCGGCAGCAGAGCAAGTATTAACGCAGCTGAAAGATGAGGGTTATCAGCTCGCCATTGTTTCCAATGGCGGACATGACACCCGTTTGAATACGATTCGGGGTTTGGGTATTGAAAATTATTTTGATGAGATCATCAGTTCGGGGTTGGTGGGTTTTAACAAACCACAGCCGGAAATATTCCAGATCACGGCAGAGCGTCTAGGCGTGCAGCCTGCACAGTGCCTGTATATTGGCGACCATCCCATTAATGATGTACAAGGAGCTACAGAGGCCGGAATGCATGCATTATGGATGCAAGGCTTTCATGCCGATGCCGAACATATCCGATATAAAATTCAGCAACTGCCGGAAATTTTTGCGCATTTGCAGTTACTGAATCAGACTTAAGTTATTCTTAAACAGTCAATCGTTTCGGCCCATTGCGAAGAATCACAGCGCGGACATTGCTGGTTGGCATGCGAAAGGGTTTGTACCTGTCCACAGTAAATGCAGGCATATAATTGCCCAGCCTTGACCTGTTGGACTATAGAACAGGTTTTAGGGAAAAGTGGCAGCCCAGGCCGAACCTCATCCGATTTGAAGAACAGGATACTGAACTTACCGTCAGTTTCCAGTAAACCGGTGCGTACCTGACCCAGATGCTCTACGCCTTGCTGGCGCATTTCGGCAAAGAATTCATCATGTGACATCTTACCTTTTTTAATTTCTTCAACGACCAGCACGCCATCTTCTACGATATAAATCGGTTTACCTTCCAGTAGGTCTTCAAACCACTGATATTTCATCATGAGCCAGGTGGTCAGGCGGTACATGATAATAATCACCGACATCACCAGAACTGCCTGAATCAGGGGAATATCTTCAGTAAACATCGGGTCGCCGGCAATCGAACCCAAGCTCAAAATGATAGCGACTTCGAAGATAGAAAGTTGACGTACCCCACGTTTTCCGGTCAGACGCAAAAACAGGATAATCATCGTGTACATCAGGGCACAACGCAGCAAAATTTCTGCGGTAAACTCCCAGGTGGTGTCATTTATAAATATGGTCGCCCAGTCCATTTAAATTCTTTATCCTCATTTTTCTCTTTGGCTCGAGTCTAGCAATATCAGTATTTTATTTGCTGCTGTGTTTATGTAAGTTTATGAATAAAGGTAGATTCTATTTAAAAAAGAAGCTTGAACTTAAAAATCTAGCTATTTGATCTATTGAAAATAAGATAGAGATTTCATGTAAATAATGCATAAAAAATCAGCAGATTAAATTTGAAGAAGATCACATTCTCTACTGTCTATTTTTAAATCTATAAAAGTATTATCCATTTGAAATTTATCAATATATATTCTGAATAATGTGTTTTGAATAATTAGGAGTGTTTAGAAATTTGTAAGCAAATCACTTCATCTTTATAAAAATCTGTAGTTTGTGGCCTGAAAAATAGAGTGATTACACTACTTTAATAAACTGTTTTTAAATTAGAAATTGTGATTTTGACTTCCAACAAGGGATGTATTGTGAAAAGAATATTCACGCTTTTAACGGTTATGGGTTTAAGTACAGCGGTCTGGGCAGATGCGGATTGGGATTATACTCAGCCTGAGCAATGGTCGACTTTGAGCCAGAAATATTCGGCCTGTAATGGTCTGAACCAGTCACCGATCAATATTGAGCGAACAGTGAAAGCAGAACTGGAACCGCTCAAGTTCAGCTATAACACCATGATTCATGCGATCGAAAATAAAGGTCATACCGTTCAGGTGGATTTTGCGCAAGGTGGTGAATTGAAGCTGGATGGCGATACCTTTGTACTGAAGCAGTTTCATTTGCATAGTCCGAGTGAAAACCTGATTAAAGGCAAAAGCTATCCACTGGAAATCCATTTTGTCCATGCCAATGCCAAAGGTGAGCTGGCTGTCGTGGGGATGATGTTCGAGCAGGGTGCAGAAAGCCAGATGCTCAAACGCATGTGGAACCGTTTGCCAAAAAAGCAGGGTGAGAAAGTGGTTTTAAAGACCCCACAACCTGTGAATGCAATGTTGCCTAAGAATCTGGATTATTACCGCTTTAGCGGCTCGCTGACCACACCTCCGTGTTCGGAAGGCGTACGCTGGCTGATTCTGAAAGATATTCAGCAGGCTTCTGCCAAGCAGATTTCGGAATTTGCCAAATTGATGGGGCATCCGAACAACCGCCCGGTGCAGTCATTGAATGGCCGAGTGGTTCTGGAATAATCAATATGAGAGCGAAAAAGCAGACTTTGGTCTGCTTTTTTTAATTCTGATACAAATTTCGAAAGGGCACACTGAAAAGGACTTTGTGACGAAAGCTGAAAGATTTAATATGGATATTATTTCTTCTTTGACCTTCTCCTGCCATGCTCTTTGACTTGAAAACTATGATTCAGCCATTCACAACCCTTTCGCCACAGCAGAAGAAGCTGGATCATCTGATTAATAAAATCGAGCAACAGAAACAGGAATTACAACAATGGCAACAGGCTGAAGAAGAGCTGCAGCAATATACGCATAAAACCTTCATGCCGCTCTACCATGAATTGCATGGCGTACTGTTCAAGCAGCTGGAACAGCTCTGGAAGCACATGCAGGAAACTACATTTTCCAAAGCAGAACTGGTGGTGCTGGATGAAAAGATTCAGTACCTTGCAAATTATCTAAAAGACTCTCAGGCAATGTCTGCGCAACAAGCCCATAAAGTGAATGAAATCTTCACTTACTATCAGCAACGTGCCGAGCATGCCCAATTCAGAAAAAGCCAAAAGAAAATAAATGAACTGGAAACATTTTTTAAGAATGAGCATCCCTCAGATCTTGCAGATGCAGAAGTATTTGAAGAATGGGAATCAGATCATTTTCAGCAGGCACGTGAGCAAGCCAGATTAAAACGCCAGCAGGAAAAACAGGAGCAGGCAGCAGCGATGGCAGAGCAGTCATTGAAAACTGTATATTTAAAAATTGCTGCCATCATTCACCCTGACCGTGAAGTGAATGATGTCAAAAAAATCAAGAAGACTGAATTATTGCAACGTGCCAATGAGGCGTATGCAGAGCAGGACCTGTTTACGTTACTGAGAATGCAACTACAGATTGAACAAGATCAGGATGTTTCACAAAAAGGTTTAAGCGCAGAGCAACTCAAGTTTTATCAACTGGCTTTGGATGCACAGAGCCAGAAATTACAAGATCAGATCGATACATTGATCCATAGATTGGTCTGGTCATCGAAAACCAGAATTGCAGTAAAAAAGGCGAAGGGTAAGGTCCAGATTGCTGACCTGTATAAGCAGATTGATGAAGATACTTCAGCCATTAAACAGCAGATTAAAGTGGAAAAAGAACGCCTGATGTATATCAAAAAGGTGAGTGGCTTGGAGATGTTTTTAAGGCATGGGATGCTGTAATCTCTTATCCGTATAATAACTCTAGATGTAGTAATGAAAATTCTCTCTCCTTGTAGGAGATGAGCATCCTCAGAATATATTCTGAGTGCGCAAGGGTGAGGGCTATTTTAAGATTCACCTCTCCCTAATCCTCTCCCAGAGGGAGAGGGAGTCGTAACTGATTAGATGCCATCAATTAATTTAATAATGAACGTTCCCTCTCCTTTTAGGAGAGGGCTAGGGAGAGGTTATAAAATTTGATAATCTAAAGAAAATAATAAAAACATAAGCCTATGAATAAAAAATTCGATCCCCAACTATTACAATTTGCCAAATCCATGCGCCACACCGCCACCGATGCTGAAAACTTGATGTGGCAACTGCTTCGTGCCAAACGTTTTATGAATCTGAAATTCCGTCGTCAGCACGTGATTGCACCATACATTTTGGATTTTTACTGTCATGAAATTGGTTTAGTCATTGAGCTGGATGGCAGTCAGCATGGAACAGATGATGCGATTGAATACGATGTTGAACGAACCAAGTTTTTAGAGGCTGTGGGTTTAACTGTTGTACGGTATTGGAATCATGATGTGTTGGGGCGGACGGATGTGGTTATGGACGATTTATGGAATACGTACTTTGAACTGAAAGTAAATTAATAATGGAAGCTCCTTCTCCCTTTGGGAGAAGGCGGGGATGAGGGCAGAATTTATAATGAAAGGAATATTAAAAAGCACCTCTCCCTAACCCTCTCCTAAAAGGAGAGGGAACTCCATTGAGGAATTGAAACAGGCATTAAATCAAATGATGCTCCCTCTCCCTATGGGATGAGAAGCACTGCTTCGCAAGGGGGTGAGGGTAAACTAAAAAACATTACCTACAATTTTTGATAAATCATCATCACGTGTAATTGCCCATTTCCAGAAAGCTGAAAATGGAAATTCTTTATCACACATAGCCTTTAGTTGTTCTATAAGATCAGCCCTTGCTTTTTTAGTAAGAGGTAATTCAGGATAGAGTAGTTTATTTTTCAAAATAGACCATTGAACTTGGTATCGTTGAATTTCTTTTATTAAAGAATGTCTACTTATACCTCTTAATGCTGTATTAGTTTCATTAAAGCATCTTTCAAGAAGTGCAATAGTTGAGGAAATTTCTAGACTGTTAGGTAAATTTCCTAAAGTTACACTTACTAGATGAGCATCATTGTTGACAAGAGGGCAATGCAATTCAATTGCTTGTGATACATCAATAGATTGGCAACAATCCAAAATATTTATATGTGTATCGCCCTTAATGCTATTACATCTTACACAGGCATAAAAAAGATTATGCCAGTCATATTTTTTTGTATCATCGCCTAGATGTGGGTCACGATGTTCGATATTTACGTCAGGGAATCCGTGTCTTTCACATAGATAACATTTAGCGAAGAATATATCTTGAAGTTCTTCAACTACGTCAGCGGCACGATAGTTTTTAGTAGATTTGGTTAAGCTTTTAGGAAAATCACTTGGTCGTTCAACAGAAAACATGAATTAATTGCCCTCATGTTTTAACTTAGCAAGTTTATTTTTTGCGACCATGTACTGAAGTTGTAGATCAACAGATAGTTTTTCAAAGTCTTTATTAATTTCATCTAATAAAGTTTGAATTGCATTTAAGTTTGCTGTTGATTCTTTCGATTCAATAAAATGTATAAGCTGAGCAGAAAGTTTTTCTAGTTGTTCATTATCATCTTTAACATGGAACATTTCTTTAATTATTGATTCATGTGAATAAAGACTCAAATCCTCTTCGAAAAATTCACGGCTTGAAATGTCATATACTACTGTATCTTCATTTGTTGATGTAATGACAAATGGTGAGTGAGTACTGACAATAAATTGAATGCTAGGGAACGATTCTATAAGGAAAGGTAAAATTAATTTTTGAAGTGATATATGTAAATGAGCATCTATTTCATCTATTAATACAATACCTTCTAACTCAGAAGGAGTAATGTCAAAAAACTCAGTTCTCAACAATAAGTCAGCAAAAATATCAAAAATAGCTTTATAGCCGGATGAAAGGGTTTGAAAGTTTGAATAGGTTTTTCCATTATAAATTGCAAACTTTCTATTTTCATTTTTGAAAATTAATTTTGTTTCACTATTTTCAAATAATTTTTTTAAAGAGATTTCAAAAGAATTAAACCAATCTTCAAACTTTTTACCTTTAATCTCATCTTGTTCAATACCCTTAGCAAAAGCTTCAGATGTTTTCAAATTGACAAGATGTTGTTCAAGACGATTACCTAAATTTTGTCTAAATGCATTTCTAGCCATCTCCACTTCAGCAGTTGAGAGAGTGGTTTGGGTTGATTCTACAATATTGATTTCGCGCATAGCCTCGAATTTACGAAATATTGCTTTATATCCTTTGTACTTATTTTTAAATGCTTCAAAATTTATTGTTTCAATAATGAAGTTAGACTCGAGTAGTTTTAATCTTCCTTGATAATCGTTGACAAGATTTTTCAAGTGCTGAGATTCTGGGTTAGAAGGGCCTAACTCGTGAATTTGAGAGTTCCAATGGTTAATATTATTTTTATATTGTTGTTTATTATCATTTAGTGAATCTAAATCAGCATTTATGGACTCAAACAGTTTATTAAGAAAGCTTGTTTTACCACTTCCATTTTTTCCTGTAATAATTAAATTTCTTCCGTTTAAAGGGATATTTATATTTTTAAGACCTGCATGTGGAATTTCTCCACCAATGTTAATTAAGTATTTCATATTAAAATAATAAAGGGCTGAATAATCAGCCCTTTATACTACATATAAGATCAAAATAACAACACATTAAAGCGCTGCAATTTGCTCCATATTCGCTTTAATCTTCGCTAACTGATCAGCAAACTCAGCAAGTTTCACTTTCTCGCCTTCAACCACAGCCGCAGGTGCTTTGCTTACGAAACCTTCGTTAGAAAGTTTGTTGGCAATTTGGTCATGTTGCTTTTGAACCTTGTCTAAGTCTTTTTGTAGACGTGCTAATTCCGCTTTCGGGTCAATTAAACCCTTCATTGGAACAAATACAGACACATGACCGACTACAGATGAAGATGACAATGGTGGTTGTTCAGCATCCGCAAGGAAGGTAATGCTCTCAACTTTTGCCAATGCTTTAAACAACGGTTCAATACGTGCGATTTGTGCTTTTTCCGCATCAGTGGTGTTTTGAAGTAGAACAGGCAACAAGCGCGCATTACCTAGACCCATCTCACCACGGATGTTACGTACCGCACCAATCAAACCTTGCAGCCATTGCATATCTGCTTCAGCCTGGTCATTCATCAATGCTTGCTCAGCAACAGGGTACGGCGCCAACATAATGGTTTCGCCAGTGATACCAAGTTTCGGCGCAAGCGTTTGCCAGATTTCTTCAGTCAAGTAAGGCATTAACGGATGAGCCAAACGTAAAGATGCTTCCATCACCGAAAGAAGAACACGACGTACTTCAGCTTTACGCTCTTCAGACACATTTTCATCGTTCAGAACCGGTTTGGTTAATTCAACATACCAGTCACAGTATTCATTCCAGATGAACTCGTAAATCGCTTGTGCAGCCAAGTCTAAACGGTAGGTTGCAAATGCTGTCTGCACCGCTTGTTCCGCTTTTTGCAGACGGCTTACGATCCATTGTTCAGGCAATTCCCAAAGGTCTTGACGTGCTTCTGAACCAATGGTTTGACCTTCGACATTCATCATCACGAAACGCGTTGCGTTCCAGATCTTGTTGGCAAAGTTACGGTAACCTTCAACACGTTTCATGTCGAATTTAATGTCACGACCTGTGTTTGCAAGTGCACAGAAGGTGAAACGAACCGCGTCTGTACCGTAAGACTGGATCCCTTCAGGGAATTCTTTACGCGTTGATTTTTCAATCTTCGCCGCTTGTTTCGGGTTCATCAAACCTGTAGTACGTTTTTGTACCAGTGTTTCAAGATCCACACCGTCAATCAGGTCTAATGGGTCAAGCACGTTACCCTTAGATTTAGACATTTTTTGACCTTCGCCATCACGTACCAAACCGTGAACGTACACAGTTTTAAACGGTACTTGTGGCGTACCATCTTCATTCTTCATGAAGTGCATGGTCAGCATGATCATACGTGCCACCCAGAAGAAGATGATGTCAAAACCTGTCACCAATACATCTGTTGGGTGGAAAGTATTCAAGAAGTAGTTGGCTTTGTCTTTTGCTTCGTCGCCAGTCCAGCCTAAAGTCGAGAATGTCCAAAGACCTGAAGAGAACCAGGTATCCAGTACATCTTCATCTTGGTTCAATTGAACATCGGCAGGAATGTTGTTTTTCGCACGTACTTCAGCTTCGTCACGACCAACGTAAACATTACCTTCCGCATCGTACCAAGCAGGAATACGGTGACCCCACCACAATTGACGAGAGATACACCAGTCTTGGATGTTGTTCATCCACGCCATGTACATGTTGCTGTACTGTTCAGGAACGAACTTGATGTCGCCATCTTTCACTGCTTTAATTGCAGGGTCAGCAAGTGGTGCAATCTTCACATACCATTGATCCGTCAATAATGGCTCAACGATCACGCCTGAACGGTCACCGCGAGGTGGTTTCAGCGTATATGGTTGAATCTGGTCCAACCAGCCTTCAGCTTCAGCCTGTTCAACGATCTTCTTACGTGCTTCAAAACGCTCTAAACCAACATAGTCTGCAGGTGCAGGAATGGTTTTAGAAATTTGTTCGCCGGCTTTCGCGATGTATTCAAACTCAGCCAACACTTCAGCATTTTTGTTGAAGATGTTGATGACTGGCAATTCGCAACGTTTACCTACTTCAAAGTCATTGAAGTCATGAGCAGGGGTGATTTTTACACAGCCTGTACCGAATTCTTTATCGACATATTCGTCTTTAACGATAGGAACCGCACGACCGGTAATCGGCAGGATAATATTTTTACCCACCAAATCTGCATAGCGTTCATCATCAAGCGCAACAGCAACCGCGGTATCACCTAACAATGTTTCAGGACGTGTTGTAGCTACTACGATGTGATCTTTACCATCATGCGTGCGCAATGATTTGTCTTCAAAGAAGTATTTGAAGTGCCAGAGTGAACCTGCTTCTTCTTTATCAGACTCAACTTCCAGGTCAGAAAGGGCAGTTTGCAGTTTTGGATCCCAGTTCACCAGACGTTTGCCGCGGTAGATCAGGCCTTCTTCGTGAAGTTTTACAAACACTTCTTTTACTGCGTTTGATAAACCATCATCCATCGTGAAGCGTTCACGTGACCAGTCAACCGAAGAACCTAAGCGACGGATTTGACGGGTAATGTTACCGCCAGACTGTTCTTTCCATTCCCAGACTTTTTCGATGAACTTTTCACGACCCAGGTCATGACGGCTAACCCCTTGTGCACCCAGCTGACGCTCAACCACCATTTGCGTTGCAATACCTGCGTGGTCAGTACCCGGTTGCCAAAGCGTATTTTTACCAGACATACGGTTGAAACGCGTCAAGGCATCCATGATGGCATTGTTGAAACCATGACCCATGTGCAGGCTACCAGTGACGTTTGGTGGCGGAATCATGATACAGAAAGATTCGCCTTTTTCAGACGGCTTAAAGTAACCACGCTCTTCCCAAGTTTGGTACCATTTTTTCTCGATCTCGGTCGGATCGTAGGTTGTCGCGATATTTTGCGCTGAGTCAGTCATAGTCTAAACAGATCAAAAGTGAATGAAAAATTGGATCTATTGTAGCAAAAAAAATAGTGCATGCGGCAGCTTAACCAAATGCAAACTTTAGCCAATTGGCATGTATAGCAACTCATCGTATGATAGATTGATAAAAAAACGCGACTCATCGCAGCATATCAAAAAGGATAATAAGATGAGCTATAACATTTCCCTGAAGCTTCAACCCGAAACCCATCAGCGCTTTAAAGACCTTCATTCCAGATTAAATGCCGGCGAGCGAGACAGTCTTGCCAGACCCTTAGGTGAAAATCTGGCCGATATGGCCTGTGAAATTATTGACCAGATTTTTGGTCAGGTGGTGCAGTTGGCCAATTCACCGGACAGCGAGTCCGAAAAAGTGATTCAGCAGATTATGCATAACACCCGTAAATATATGCCGTGGTCGGTTTCGTTGTTTGGCAATGAGCGTCTGATGCCTATGGTGAACTATTTGCATCGCATGACCTATGAGCATCAAGGTGATGCTTTTGTTCGATATCCGGTGGAAAAATTGCTGGTGATGGAGTTGCTCGGCTGTATTGACCAGATGAAAAATGGTAATCATCAATATGTATCACCCGCTTTAAAAGCCTTTACTCAGGTGGTCGATCAAGGGGTGACACATCTGATCCGTGAACCGAAAAAAATGTTGAAATTTAATGTGGTGGTCGATAAAACCTTGAATGGGGTGATTCATTTAACCACCCAGTTAGGCTATAAACGTTTTGACAAGCTCGGTAGCATCTATGATGCCGATACGATGAGTTATTATTTTGAGCATTTGCTGGCATTTCTGGAAGATGAAATGCAGCACCATATTCATTAAAACAAGGGAAAGAGGATTTCATGGCGAAAGTTGAAGACTTAAATGGAAAAGTGGTCTGGATTACCGGCGCATCTTCAGGGATTGGCAAGGCGATTGCCCAGCAATGTGCTGCACTTGGGGCACAGGTGGTACTGACTGCACGTCGGCATGAAGAACTGGAAAATGTTCGCCAAAGTCTCACTAATCCAGATCAGCATATTTCAGTCATTGCCGATATCACGGATGAAAGCCAGGTTCGTCATGCCTATGAACAGGTTTTGCAACAAAAAGGCCGGATTGACTGGCTGATTAATAATGCAGGACTCAGTCAACGTGCCCTGATTCAGCACACCACCATGCAGACTGAACGCGCTATTATGGAAGTCGATTATTTCTCGCAGGTGTTTCTCACCAAAATGGTATTGCCGACCTTTCTGGCACAAAAATCAGGTCGTATCGTGTTTATTTCCAGTGTGGCAGGTTTGCTTGGCACCCAGTATCGCGCCTCCTATTCAGCAGCCAAAGCAGCGATTCATATGTGGGCCAATAGTTTACGTGCTGAAGTTGCTGATCAGGGCGTTCGGGTCTCAGTGATATTCCCGGGCTTTGTTCAAACCAATGTGTCGTTTAATGCTTTAAATGGGGAAGGCAAGCCACAAGCCAAGCAGGATGAAGCGATTGAAAATGGTCTGTCGGCAGAAGATTTTGCCCGTCAAAGCGTACAAGCCTTGCAGTGCGGCGAAGAATATATCGTGATTGGCGGAAAGAAAGAAAAACTTGGTGTGCTAGTTTCACGTATTTCCCCCAAGGTGCTATACAAAATGATTCGCAAAACCAAGGTCAAATAATTTAAAGTCTGATCAAATTCAGGCAATTTTCTCTTGCGCGAAATGAACCTGATTGCGGCCCATCTGTTTGGCCTGATACATGGCATGATCGGCCGCTAACATGGCTTCTTTAATCTGATTAGGATGATTGAAGAAGCTGACTCCGATACTGATAGTCAGGTAAATATGCTGCTGTTCATGATGTAATGGAGTTTCTTCAAGCTGCAACCGGATCCGTTCAGCAATTTTAAAGGCGGCATCTTTTTGAATGTCATGCAAGACGAGCAGAAACTCTTCACCGCCAATCCGTGACACCTGGTCTTTACTGCGAATATTGGCTTTAAATATCTGACTGATATGTTGTAAAACCAGATCACCGACCTGATGTCCATAACGATCATTAACGGTTTTGAAATGATCTAGATCTGCCATTAAAACAGCATGCTGTAAGGCCGGATTGGGGTCTATTTTTTGAATATAGGCTTCAAAGCCACGACGGTTTAATAATCCGGTCAGTGGGTCGTGATGGCGCTCCCGTTGCAACTTTCGCACCAGATCCAAAATTGCACAGCCAATGAATAAACCTAAAAAGATCAGATCAATCAGGAGCAGGAGCAGCTGTGTAAATGCCCATGCCGGTTCGTAATGGGCGACAAATCCCTGATCCTCAAGTAAAACAGAGAACAGCAAGGCACGTCCCATGATGATAAACACGGTCACAAAGGTAAAAATTTTCAGGTAACTGTCGATACCTAAGCGTGTGCCCGTCCAAATAAAGGCAATCGGGCGGTGCAAATAAATTGCCGCAGTAATGCTACCAATAATCAGCAAACGGGCAGTCTGGTCAGCAGTCACTTGGGTAAAGTAGTAAATACCAAACGTACCCAAGGCAATCAGGTAAATATAGTTTGGCCATACATAGTCGATTTTTAAACGCTCATAAATGGCTTTGCTGTGAAAGGTACAGGACAAGAAGTAAAGAGCAGCAATGAAACTGGATATTTCCACCAAAACTGATGCAGATAAAACGGTATTGAGTAATATCGTCACGCCAATCAGAATCAGTGCATAAGCGTAAGATCTTAAATAATTAGGTAAGCCTTTATAATAGGAAATACTCAGCGTGATGACCCCCAGGCTCGACCTGATGCTGGGCACGAATAGACTGTAAAAATTCAAATCCGGGATCAGCATGTGAGATTATAATGTGAGCAGGTGAGTGAATAATATCATTTATTGCGATGAAAAATATAAATAAAATTGACAATCAAACTGATCGAAATGGCCTATAGAACTGCTTGATATTTTATAAAAATCAAAAAAATAATATCAAAATGCCTCTCACACCTGATGATCATTGAGCTGAAAAGACATTCGTTTTAGTCCAAATCGATGGACGTATTTATAAAATGCTACCAATTTGGACTTGTAGTTTTATCCTTAAAACTTAAGGTGGAAAACAGGATAAAAATATAAAGGATCTATCTGAATGAAAACCCCGGTGCCCGATTATCTCCAGCATGTATTAACGGTTTGTCAGGATAATGATCAGGGCGCTTTGGCTGACTATATCCCTGAACTGGCAGCGGTAGATCCAAACAAGTTCGCTTTGGCGCTGACCACGGTGGATGGCACGATTTATTCCACGGGAGATGATGAAATCGAATTTACCATGCAGTCGATGTCCAAACCTTTTGCCTATGCCTTGGCATTGCAGCATCTGGGGATCAGCGCTGTGCTGGAAAAGGTCGGCGTTGAACCTTCAGGAGAGGCTTTTAATCAGATTTCACTGGATAAAGAAACCAATCTTCCTAAAAATCCAATGATTAACTCGGGTGCGATTACCACGCATTCTTTAATTCCGGTACAAAAAGGCATTTCACGTGCGGAATGCTTGCGCCGTTTTTTAAGTGAACTAGCAGGCCGTCAACTGGAATTCGACAAGCAGGTGTATAAGTCTGAAGTCAAAACTGCATTCCGGAACCTATCGATTGGCTATATGCTGCGTACTGTAGGTGTGCTGGATTCGGATCCTGTGGAAATCGTCAATGGATATATCAAGCAATGTGCGATTAAGGTGACGGTCAAAGATCTGGCAAATATCTGTAGTGTGCTCGCCAATGGTGGTGTTCAGGCCAAAACTGGCAAACAGCTGCTAGAGCGTGATGTGGTGCGCCAAGTGCTCAGTGTGATGATGACCTGTGGCATGTATGATGCGGCGGGTGACTGGCTGACTACGGTCGGCATTCCTGCCAAAAGTGGTGTATCTGGCGGAATTATCGGAGTATTGCCGGGGCAGGTGGGAATTGTGGTTTTTTCTCCTAAAATTGATGAGCATGGGCATAGTGTACGTGGCGTGGATATCTTCGAGCGTTTGTCACGTGACATGGGCTTGCATCTGATGGAAGGGACGCCATCGGCACAGACCATTTTGCAAAGTCGTTATATAGCAGGTAAGAACAATGACATTGTCGTGTATGAGCTGCGCGGTGTATTGCAATTTACCGAATCGGAAATGTTGCTGCGGATTTTGCAGGATGAGCCAGATGCTAAAACACGTATAGTCATAGACCTGACCAATTTGACTCTGATTCATGATGTGGGTGCACGCATGTTATTTGAAGGCGTTAAACGTTTACAAGCAGCTGGACACAAAGTGGTAGTCATTGATTCTGAAGGCGTATTGAGTGAAGAACAGGTGAAAGGCAATAAGCGGGTAGTGGTGACAGAAGAGTTAGAGCGCTATTTAGAGAAGTTTAGTTAAGCCATACTTATAGAGATGAGTATGCCTTTCATTATTTGTGCTTTTAAACTTGCTCAGTAAAGGAAATGAAAGATAAAAAAGCCCCAAACAGTGTCGAGGCTCTTTTTAAATATTGCAAAGCTTATTTAATATGCTCGGCAATGTCCGTAAAGATTACGCCTAAGCCGTATGCGCCTGCATCCGGATAGCCTAAGCTACGATCACCGACCGTACCGGCACGGCCCATACGCGCCACGATCTCTTTGGTCGATTCTGCACCTTTTACCGCAGCCTCTGCACCAAGTATAAAGTTCTCTTTAAAAGGTTTGTCTGTATTGGTAGACCATGAATCTGCACAAGGAACCAAAGCATCAATCAGGGTTTTGTCGCCCACTACAGCGCCACGACCAAATGAACGCTCACCTGTCACTTGAATGCCTTTGACTGCTGCTTGAAGCATCTCGGCAAAATCTGCCACGCTTAGAGTTTGTTTCCCTTGAATAGCTTTACTGGCCGAACGGAATGCTGAACCCCAAATTGGACCTGACGCACCACCACAGTGTTCCATAATAATCATGGAACTGTTTAGCAAGAATTCATCCATGTGCTGTGCTTGAATCAGGCTTTGCCATTCACGTTTCAGTTGTTTAAAGCCTTTGGCGACGCTCATACCAAAATCGCCATCGCCTGCATGCGCATCTAGTTCGCAGAATGGCACTTCATTTTTGATGATGCAGGCCGCCATGACATCGACCACATAACGCATGTTTTCAATCGTGAATTGTTCATTTTGAATTTCAGCATGTTCAGGCTGAGTTTCGACTTCTGTATTGGCGGTTTGTTTTGCTACTGCGTCTTGTGCTGCAAATTCAAATGGTAGTGCAGGCGAGCCATCAAGTTTTAATGCAGGTGTATTGGCTTCCGCATCTAAGTAGCCTTTTAGCTCATCATCGACTGCCAAAAGAGACACTGATGCACCATTCATGTCGATACTGGTTATGTAGTTGCCGACAAAAGTGCGATAAATTTTGATGCCTTTGCGCGCCAGATGTTCGCAAACATCATTGTTAAACACATACAGTTCTTGCATTGGCGTTGAACCAAAGCCGTTGACTAGAACAGCAACTTCAGTCAGATCAGGACGGTCCAGAAACAGGTCATCGATAATACGTTGTGCCAGCTCTTTGGATGGCAGGATTTTTTCACGACGGATACCCGGTTCGCCGTGGATGCCGACGCCGTATTCCATTTCATCATTCGCCAAGGTGAAGGTGGGTGTGCCTTTGGCAGGAACGGTACATGAGGTATAGGCGAAACCAAGACTAATCACGTTATCTGCTGCTTTTTGAGCCACGGCTTTGACTTCCGCAAGCTCTAAACCTTTTGATGCTGCTGCACCTGCAATTTTATGTACAAATACAGTACCCGCCACGCCACGACGACCAACCGTATAGAGGCTATCTTTAACGGCAATATCATCCGCCACTTTGACATAATCGACTTTAATGCCATCTTCTGCTGCCAAAGCTGCACCATTCTGGAAATTCATCATATCGCCAGAATAGTTTTTGATGATCATCAAAACGCCTTTGTCTGTTGCCACATGTTGCAGGGCTTTGTAGACCTGAATTTGAGAAGGTGATGCAAACACGTCACCACATACAGCCGCGTCTAACATGCCTGTACCGACAAAGCCCGCATGTGCAGGTTCGTGACCACTACCACCGCCACTAATCAGTGCCACGTTATTGTGTTTTTGTTTACGTGAAATGATTTTATGCGATTCGGTAAATTGCAGTTCAGGGTGTGCTAGTACAAAGCCTTTGCACATCTCGATCACGATGTTTTCTGCACCGTTCATGAGTTTTTTCATAGGTAAAACCTGTTTTTACATTTGGGAGATTTTGCGGTCTATTATTCAGGAATTTGTAGAAGTTTGCTGATTGAATAATGTTAAAACGGATGGTTTGAGGGGGGTAGGAAAGGGGCGGTTATTGATGTATATATTGATGAAAAGAATCCCCCTAAATCCCCCTTTGATAAAGGGAGACTTTCCGTGAATTTGATTGCGATTTTGGATTCGTGAAATTCCCCTCTTTCTTAAAGAGGGGTTAGGGGAGATTCCCAAAAGAGAATAAAAATGAAACTCTACAATAAAAATTTAAAACAAGCCTCAAGGGATTTACGCAACAATATGACCGATGCTGAAAAGTTATTGTGGTAAAAACTTCGTAATAAGCAAATTTTAGGTTTGCAGTTTTATCGGCAAAAGCCAATTTTGAATTACATCGTAGATTTTTACTGACCTGCTGCCAATTTTGTTATTGAGTGTAATGGCAGTCAGCATTTTACTGATGATGGTTTAGCAGCAGATAGAATTCGAGATGAAGCATTGGGTGAACTTAGATTGAAAGTACTGAGATTTGATAATGGTCAGGTGATGGGGCAGTTGGATGATGTGGTGGAAGTGATTTATCGGTATTGTTTGAACCAATTCGCTGATGAATCCCCCTAAATCCCCCTTTTGCAAAGGGGGACTTCACGCGAATTTGATAATGGTTTTTGATTCGTGTAGTTCTTGCCTTTTTTAAAGTGAGGTTAGGAGGGATTAAAAACTACCTTCGTATATCTTTCGAGCTTCAATAGCTTTATCTAATTTACGATGGATTAACGAAACTGTAGAAAGAATATCTAAAGCATCTTGCTCATCAATACTCCATGTAATTTTAGGGGCATGAGCAGTAGTATTCCTGAAAGTTCCAAATACTCCTTTGAGTAAATTCATGAAGTCTTTTTGCTCGCTTTCATGGCTTTCCGTTGTTAAATTATTTAAAGCTAAATATGGAATTTTCCCTTTATATGAGAAAGCTTGATCTACTAATTCAGAACCATCACTTGTTAGTTTTGTTTTAATTCTAATCTTCTCAGCGATACTTTTAGTTGCTTCAAAAACTGCATGAAAATAATTGTCTACGAGTAGTTCTGCTTTACAGAAGGTTAATACATCAGGATGTATTTTTCTATCTAATAAATTTTTTCTTAAATTTTGTGCCCGTGCTTCAGCTTCATCAAAGGTCTGAACTTTGTCTGCTTGCTTGAGTTCGCCACTTTTAGATAGTGCCAAACCTTCAAATGACAAAACATAATTTAATTCATTTCGTATATTTTCAAACCATTCTTTTCTATGGATATGTCGTGAAGGACGCATAACATATTTAATAAAATTTAAGACATTATTGGAACAGCGATCTTCGGTTTGTTTTGAGTATAGAGCATCATATAAACGCTTCCATTTTGTTGAATTTAATTGAAGATCTTTGATATTACATTCAGCTAGATACTTGGTAATTTCTGTTCCTGAAAGCCCATTATTAGTTTCACCTAAAATTTTACAGATACTTTCTAGGCTTCCTAGATCTAAACTTTTTATTATTGCCATTTCTCAATCTTAAATTTTTCATGGGTTTAAGCATTTTAAATATTAGTTTTATTTATAGCAATTTAACCCCTCCCAACCTCCCTTTAAAAAGGGAGGAGCTTTCACGTAATCAATTTGATACGTGGAAGTCCCTCTTTAACCTAGCGACATATATGGCTCAGGATTTAGGGGGATTAAAAGATTAAAAACAAAAATCCCCTCGATTGAGGGGGATTTTTTATTCGATACGAATGGATTCTTCCCCCTTTATCAAAGGTGAGAAGCATCGCTTCGCAAGGAGGGGGATTACACCACAGAATCATCCAAATTCGGCGCTAACCAACGTTTCGCTTCATCTAACGTCCAGCCTTTACGCTTCGCATAATCTTCCAACTGATCGCCAGAGATTTTACCCACGTTAAAGTATTCAGTTTCAGGGTTTGCATAATAGAAACCGCTGACTGATGAAGGTGGCCACATCGCAAAACTTGTCGTTAAGTACGTACCAATCTTGTCGGTTGTACCTAACCAATCAAACAATGGCGCTTTTTCAGAATGTTCAGGACAAGCAGGGTAGCCCGGTGCAGGACGAATACCCACATACTTCTCTTTAATCAAATCTTCATTTGAAAGCTGCTCATCTGCTTGGTAGCCCCAGAACTCTTTACGAATACGCTCATGTAAGTGCTCCGCAAATGCTTCTGCAAAACGGTCACCCAAGGCTTGAACCATAATTGCGTTATAGTCATCGCCTTTGGCTTTGTATTCTTGAGATAACTCTTCCGCACCGAAGATTGACACGGCAAAGCCACCCAAGTAATCCTGAGCTACATCTTTTGGCGCAATAAAGTCAGCCAGAGAGTAGTTTGCTTTGCCAGTGACTTTGTCAGACTGCTGACGTAAGTGTTCGAAGCTGTGCGTTATATTGCCTGATTCATCAGCAACGGCAACTGTATCTGCTGCTACACGGTTTGCAGGATAAATACTAAACGTCGCACGCGCATCGAAACGTTTATTCTCGATGATGTCTTTCAGCATTGCTTGCGCTTGTTCATACAAGTCACGTGCTGCTTCACCCACCACTTCATCTTCAAGGATTTTCGGGAATTTACCCGCCAAGCTCCATGAAATAAAGAACGGCGTCCAGTCAAAATATTCCACCAGAGTTTCAAGCGGATAATTTGTGAAAGTTTCTGAACCGATGAAGTTCGGCTTAACCGGTGCATTCTTGTCGAAGTCGATCTTGAAGCCGTTTTCAACCGATTCTTGATAAGACAATTTAGCCGCTTTCGGTTGCTTGTTGGCAAGACGAGTACGAATTTTTTCATAATCCGCTGCATAGTCAGCCAAAAGCTTAGGTTTCATCTCAGGAGAGAGCAACTGCGTGGCTACACCCACGGCACGTGAAGCATCCGCGGTATAAAGCACGCCATCATTATGATATTGCGGTGAGATTTTCACTGCGGTATGCGCTTTAGATGTGGTTGCACCACCAATCATCAGTGGAATGTTAAAGCCTTTGCGCTGCATTTCTTTAGCAACAAATACCATTTCATCCAGTGACGGGGTGATTAGACCAGACAAACCGATGATATCGACTTTTTCATCAATCGCAGTTTGCAGAATCTTCTCGCATGGCACCATCACGCCCAGATCCACGATGTCATAACCGTTACAGCCCAATACTACGCCAACGATGTTCTTACCGATGTCGTGTACGTCGCCTTTCACTGTAGCCAGCAGGATTTTACCTTTGGCTTCAGCTTGGGTTTTCTCGGCTTCAATGAACGGGTTTAACCACGCCACAGCCTGTTTCATCACGCGTGCTGATTTCACCACTTGTGGCAAGAACATTTTACCGGCACCGAACAGATCGCCGACTACGTTCATACCCGCCATCAATGGACCTTCAATCACATCCAGTGGACGTGTAGAGTTTAAACGCGCTTCTTCAGTATCTTGATCGATATAAGTCGTGATGCCTTTTACCAATGCATATTCAAGACGTTTTTCAACAGACTCATTACGCCATTCCAGATTTTCTTCGGCTTTTTGCGTACCACTTTGACCACGGTATTTTTCAGCAACAGCAAGCAGTTTTTCGGTTGCTTCCTGACCGCTTTCACCCTGGTTCTGGTTTAAAACAACATCTTCAACCGCTTCTTTCAATTCTTTATCGATGTCATCGTAAATCGCCATCTGACCGGCATTTACAATACCCATAGTCATGCCTTGCTGAATGGCATGGTACAGGAACACCGAGTGAATCGCTTCACGTACCGGTTCGTTACCACGGAACGAGAACGATACGTTCGACACACCACCAGAAATCATCGCATTTGGCAGGTTCTGTTTAATCCAGCCAGTCGCTTCAATAAAGTCCACGCCATAGTTGTTGTGTTCTTCAATACCGGTCGCAATCGCAAAGACGTTCGGGTCAAAGATGATATCTTCAGACGGGAAGCCTACTTCATTCACCAGAACATCATATGAACGCTTACAGATTTCTTTTTTACGCGCAGCTGTATCGGCCTGACCATCTTCATCAAATGCCATCACGATGACCGCGGCACCATATTGACGGCAGAGGCGGGCACGTTCGACAAACTCGTCATGACCTTCTTTCAGGGAAATCGAGTTCACCACGGCTTTACCTTGCACACATTTCAGGCCCGCTTCAATAATCTCCCATTTAGAAGAATCCAGCATGATGGGCACACGTGAAATATCTGGCTCAGAAGCAATCAGATTCAGGAAATGCACCATCGCACCTTGCGAATCGAGCATGCCTTCATCCATGTTGATGTCGATGATCTGTGCACCGGCTTCAACCTGTTGACGGGCAACATCAAGTGCTTCGGCGAAGTTTTCTTCACGAATCAGACGCAGGAATTTTTTCGAACCGGTGACGTTGGTACGTTCACCGACGTTCACAAACAGTGAATCTTTGGTGATGTTAAATGGCTCTAAACCACTTAAACGACAAGCCGGTTCAATTTCAGGAATTTGGCGAGGGGTAATGCCTGCAACAGCATTTGCAATCGCGCGGATATGATCCGGCGTAGTGCCACAGCAACCACCGGTAATATTAATTAAGCCACTTTCAGCAAATTCTTTAATAAATGCGGCAGTTTCTTCCGGCGTTTCATCATATCCACCGAAGGCATTTGGCAAACCAGCGTTTGGATGCGCTGAAACAAAGGTATCGGCAACGTCAGACACGGTTTTCACGTGTGGACGCATCGCATCTGCACCCAGCGCACAGTTAAAGCCGATAGAAAGTGGCTCCGCATGGCGCATCGAGTTCCAGAAAGCTTCAGCGGTTTGACCAGTCAATGTACGACCTGATGCATCCGTGATCGTACCTGAAATCATGATTGGCAGTTCATAGCCTAATTCTTTAAAGACTTCTTTTACTGCAAAGATGGCAGCTTTGGCATTTAAAGTATCGAACACAGTTTCGATCAGGATGATGTCTGCACCACCTTCGATCAAGGCCTTGGTCGATTCAATATAGTCAACTTTGAGTGCATCAAAAGTGATGTTACGGAACGCCGGATCATTCACGTTTGGAGAAATAGAAGTGGTACGCGATGTCGGACCAATCACACCTGCCACAAAGCGTGGTTTTTCAGGCGTTGAATATTTGGCACAGGCTTCTTTGGCCAGACGCGCTGCTTCACGGTTAATTTCAGGAACCAGATCTTCCATGTGGTAATCCGACATTGAAACACGGGTACCGTTAAAGGTATTGGTTTCAATAATATCGGCGCCAGCTTCCAAGTAAGCTTCATGAATGCCTTGAATGATTTGTGGTTGAGTCAGCACCAGCAAATCATTATTGCCTTTGAGATCATAGGCCCAGTCAGCAAAACGCTCACCACGATAATCGGCTTCTTCCAGTTTATGGCGCTGGATCATGGTACCCATCGCACCATCGATAATTAAAATTCTTTTGGCAAGAAGTTCTTTTAAAGTGGTAAGTGTAGACATTCAAACTTTCTCAGCAGAAATCAAAAAAAACGACGCTAATCTTAGCAGATTAGTTGGCTGATTTCTGCTGAGATTGCTCAGAATGATGGATAAGCATGATATGAAAATTTGATAAGTCATCTAGAAAAACAACAAGTTTTAACATGCGGATCAGAAAATAATGCAATCTCGAATCTGATTCGATGCCTTACAGACAAGAAACAGGATCAGAAAATTAAGCTGATGCTTTCATTCATGAAATTGTCATATTGATGGCTTATGCTGTGCAAATGAAACTTTTGCTCTGCTTGATGACAGGTAGGGCATGAATCGTTTTGGTAGCAAAATATGTGCGGTTGCTAAGCTTAAATAAGCTGGAATCCTATCTTAAGTAATTGATTTATAAAATCAAAATCTAGTGTTTTAGTCGGAATTAAACAGGACGAATAGCAGCAAGAAAATCCAAATAATTGCTTCATATGACATCAGTTTGTCATATAATTGTCACAATTTAACTGAACAATATGGGGATTCTTGAATCCTCTATTCCTGCTTGCATGAATCCTAATCAAACTCCCGTAGATTCAGCACACGGGTCGGCTTCCCAAAAGTCGACCAATGTTCATGTGCCAACACCAAAATTCTTTATGCCGGTGTTCCTGACTCTTATTATCACTACGCTGATTTATATCGGCTTCCAGTTGTCTGCAGATTTAGCGCATGTACCGGCCTTGGGCTTGTATTCAGTTATTTTGTTAGCGACGGCACTTTTTATTGCGTTGAGCTTTGAGTTCGTCAATGGCTTCCACGATACCGCCAATGCAGTTGCCACGGTCATTTATACCAATGCACTTTCTGCTCCCGTCGCAGTGATGTGGGCCGGCTTCTGTAACTTCCTTGGGGTTATGGTCGCCAGTGGTGCGGTCGCTTACGGCATTATTGCGTTATTGCCGGTCGAGCTGATCATGAATGTCGGCTCCGGAGCAGGTTTTGCCATGGTTTTTGCCATGCTGATCGCGGCAATTCTCTGGAATCTGGGAACCTGGTTCCTCGGTATTCCGGCATCCAGTTCACATACCCTGATCGGTTCGATTCTGGGTGTGGGCATCATGAACTATATTCTGAATGCCGGTACTGGCGCTTCAGGTATAGACATGGAGCAGGTGATGAAAGTCGGTAAGGCGCTGTTATTCTCGCCTTTAATCGGTTTTGCATTTGCTGCGATTGTGTTCCTGCTGGTGAAAAAAATCTTCAAGCGTCAACTGGAATTGTTCCAGCCACCTGAAGGTAACAAGCCACCGCCACCATTGATTCGTGCCATGCTGATCTTTACCTGTACTGGGGTGAGCTTTGCCCATGGTTCAAATGACGGTCAAAAAGGTATGGGCCTGATCATGCTGATCCTGATCGGCTGTGTACCTTTAGCGTACTCGCTGAACAAGAATCTGGATGCACAACATATTCAGTCTTTTGGTCAGTTATCTGCACAAACAGCGGATGTGATCTATCCAAATCATCAGGACATTCCGGATGAACAAGCCCGTGATGTGATCACCAAGTACATTCAGACCAAGGAAATTACCCCTGAAGTCGTGCCTGCATTGGCAAGCTTGACGGATCATCTGGGTGAAAAAGTTGGTAGCTATACCAGCATTAAGGATGTTCCTGAAGCTCAAGTATCTGAATTCCGTAATGACATGTACCTGAGCACTACAGCATTTAAACGTCTGGATAAAGCAGAAGCTTTACCGGCAATGAGTGCTGCACAGGAAAAAACAGTAGATGAATACCGTGACAATCTGGATTCATTCCTGCAATACATCCCGACCTGGGTGAAAGTGGCGACAGCCTTGGCACTTGGTCTGGGTACGATGGTCGGCTGGAAGCGTATTGTCGTGACGGTTGGTGAGCGTATTGGTAAACAGCATATGACTTATGGTCAGGGTATGTCTGCCGAACTGGTTGCGATGTCGACGATTGCTGCAGCGGATGGCTTCGGTATGCCGGTATCCACTACCCATGTATTGAACTCTGCAGTAGCAGGTACCATGGTGGCGAACAAGTCAGGTCTGAACTTCCAGATGGTGAAAACCATTCTGTCTGCCTGGATCTTTACTTTGCCTGCAACGATCTGCCTGTCAGGCGGTTTGTATTGGGTACTGTTAAAAGTGTTCTAAGTTATTTAGACATAAAAAAAGCTGCTCTAGAGCAGCTTTTTTTATGGGTGGAAGAAAAATTAAGGATGTAAAAGAGGAATCTAAATTACGATTAAGGCGACAGGGATGTCGCCGTTAGGCTGTGATATAGGGACATATCATCAGCTTAACAAAAGATTTTTGTTACTTTTGATCTTTCAAAAGTAAAGAAAAAAAGAAGCTATAAAATAGATCAACTTAAATCTGCCCAAAGCACATTCATAAGAATTTGAATGATTGAAAGCCTAAATTAACCTCTCCCTAACCCTCTCCTAGAAGGAGAGGGAACGCCCATTTTCAATTAAAGTTCTCTCTGCTTTAGGGATGAGCAGCACTGCTACGCAACGAGGGGAGAACTTTAAAAATAACGATTACCTTTCTTATGGAAAAATTGGATGAAGATAATAAAAAAATTACTTCTTCAACTTACTCAATAATCCTTTTGGCAACTTCTCTGTCGCAAAACCATATAGTGCAGCAAAAGGTAGTGCGGTACGTGCCAGATAGGCCACTCGCCACAAACCACCATGATTCGCGCCATGCATCATCAATTCAAGCGGATGGTTGAGTTTTACTTCAGGATTGGCCACCGATTCCGGATTACGCAGATCATGAATCCATAGTGCCGCCATAATCGCATTGGTGGTTTCAGGCGCGAAAGCTTCAACATCAAACAGGCTGGCACCGTTAAATGCGGCTTTTAATAGCGGATTCTTGGTCACGGAATAGGTGGTCGTCGAAGGCGCAATATTGATACTGACCCGTTGGCCTTGAGCGCGAGCCAAGGTGGCACGCCATTGCTGGATACGTTTTGCCAGCGCATAGTTCGGGCCTTGTTCAACTACTAGACAGTCACAAATGCCATATGCCTGATCACCAGACTGAATCAGTTCATGCGCATTTTTCTGGAAAAAATGTTTGCGGCTTAAAGTGGAAACACCTTTGGAGATGATTGCCTGTGCCTTGGAGCGTTCAGTATATTTCACTTTAGAGGCTTCGATTACTTCACTCGGCACCGCATAAACATCGGTCGGCGTACACATGTACATCAGGCTGGTATTAGCTTTTTGCTGGCTGACATGCTGCATGATGGCATCCATCGCCATGGAGACCCGAACATGCTTTTCACCATCCAGATAGGCAATTGCAGCCAGATCCAGATCCTGCTCGAACTGTAATAACCATTTGGCAATTTCAGGAATCTGGGTCAGCAAATTCGCCCCCAGTTTTTCTTTTAAAATATCAAGTGAAGTATCAGCAGGCAGGTCTTCAGTACATGGCGCATACAGCGTGGCATTGCCTTGGTTGATGATATCAACAATCTTGCCCCATACACGGGTATTCGGCAGATCAATCGCTACAATATTGGCTTTCCATTTCGCCAGCCAGGTCAGAGGACCGGCTTCAGATGCTGCACCAAACAGCACCGTGGTCCGATCGGAAAGATCAAACCATTCAGGATGCACCACACATTCACGCAGGGCATTGGCATGGCTGGTTTCCACAATGCCTTGGCTTTCCCAGCGCTCAATCTGCTCCAATAAGGCATCACCTTGCAGCTTTTGACCGTGGTAAGGCACATACCATTCTGGTGCCGATTTGCTATGACCTGTCAGCTTGAAGGTATGCAACTGACCTGCGGGCAGAGTTAAAGCATCTTGTAATACATACTTTTGACCATCACGGTAAAATTCAAAAGTCTGATGGGCCTTTGCCAATCCATCTTCAGCAATTTTCAAGCTGGCTTCAGGAGAACTCAGTCCCTGTTCGACCAGTTGCTTAAAATGTACTGTGTAGTGTTTGCGCCAGTTTTTTTCTGATTGTGCCTGTTGAGAACTGTGTGAATCGACATTGGCTAAGGCTGCTGCGATGATCGCGCGTCCTGCTTTGGAGCTACTTGGTTTTTGTTGCGGAGACTGAAGAGGAAATTGAAGACCGTCTGGTGTAATGGACATGCAAAATATCTCGAGAATGACAGTAATTAATATACAGATGTATACATTATCGCTGCAAAATTCAGTCCAAGATTGGCATTAAGTGACATCATCACTTTCTAATATATTACGAGATGTTTCAAACGAATAAGAGAGCAGTAGCTCTCTTATTCGTTTTCAGCAGAAATATGAGGCTTAACTCATATGTAGCTTTATTCCTTCAATATTTAAAAAACCTGATTAAAACGGAACCTGCATCAGTTTATTCAGGAAATGCGGAATCAGGCGTGGCTCCAGAATAATCGTCATGACCACCCCGTAAGCCGCTCCCCATAAATGCGCGCTATGATTAATGTTGCTATTGCCTTTTTTGCCTGACCAAATGCTATAGGCTACATACAGCACAGCAAAAATAATGGCAGGAACCGGAATGAAGAACACAAAGATCAACTTCCAAGGTTCAAACAGAATATAGGCAAACAGCACAGCTGACACTGCACCGGAAGCACCTAGACTGGCCCAGCGCGCATCATTTTTATGCTTCAGGTAACTTGGCAGAATCGCTGCGATCAGACCACCGAGGTAAAACAGGATAAAACCCAGGTCATACAGATATTGACGATAAAAGCTTTCAATCACGCTGCCGAAGAAGAACAGGGTAATCATGTTAAACAAGAGATGAGCTCCATCCGCATGGATAAAGCCATGCGTAATAAAGCGGTCATATTGTCCACGTTGCAGTGCCGGTGGCCAGAAAATCAGGCGATTCATCACCGTCTCTTTGGAGAAAGCAATAAATGACACAATACAGGTGATCAGAATAATGGTCACGGTATGATTAAAAGGTAAATCAAGCATATAAATGATTCTAAGGGTGCCTATTTGCCAATTATCATGCCATTAAAATTAAGCTAAAGTTGTACTTTTATAATAAATCCGACAATTTTAGTTGATTTTTAAAAATTACCCCGCATCTTCAGTTAAAATGGCCGCTTGAGCTTGAGGAAATTATTGTTATGTCGACTGAGAACAGCAGCACTCCAGTTGTTGGTGAAATTCCCAACTTATTGATTACACCAACAGCACAAGAGTATTTAAAGGATCTACTGGATAAACAGAACACCCCGGGTATTGGTGTGCGTGTTTTTGTAGAGCATCCAGGTACTCCTCGCGCTGAATGTTGCATGGCCTATAGTGCACCTGATGAAGTTGTACCGACAGATTATAAGCAGGAATATCCTGATTTCCCTGCTTTTATCGACTCGCCATCTATTCCGTATTTACTCGATGCCGTGATTGACTACAACAAAGACCGTTTTGGTGGTCAGTTGACCTTCCGTGCGCCGAACTCTAAAGTGCCACGCGTGGGGCCAGATGCATCGGTAGAAGAGCGTATTACCTATGTCTTGCAGTCTGAAATTAACCCGGGTCTGGCAGGCCATGGTGGTAACTGTGCACTGGTCGAAGTCAAAGAAGACCCTGAAAAAGGTTTAACCGCTGTACTTAAATTTGGTGGTGGTTGCCAGGGTTGTTCAGCGATTGATATCACTTTGAAACAAGGTGTTGAAACCACATTAAAACAACATGTACCAGAGTTAATGCATGTCGTTGATGAAACGGATCATAGTCAGTCTGAAGGTGCGTATATGAAATAAGCTGTTCTATATAACAGTTTATTTATCGCATTTTAAAAAACCTCGAAATTTCGAGGTTTTTTTATATCTGGCTTAAAATTTAGTAAATATTAATGATAATAATTATCAATAGCAATTGAATTTGAGTAGAAAGCTGTTACACTTCGCAACCGAATAAACATGATTTCTTCATAAATATTGGGGCGCGCAAGGTATGAATAAGCCATTCTTAAAAACCACTTTGGCATTTGCTGTAACTTCACTCATGACGGGTAATGCATTTGCAGTCGAAGCTGTTGTTCCACAGGCGCAAGCGACTAAACTGCAAACGATTGTGGTGACCGCAACAGGTTATGAGCAAGATTTGGCTAAAGCACCTGCTTCCATTACTGTGATTGATCGTGGAGAATTGGATAAACGTGAATATAACGACATTACTGATGTGCTGCGTAATACGCCTGGGGTCGTGGTTTCGGGTTCGGGTTCTGCACAGACCATCAGTATTCGAGGCATGAGTTCAAACTACACCTTGTTTCTGGTCGATGGTAAGCGTCAATATGGCAAGGATGTGAACCCGAATGGGGATGATGGCGGTTTTGAGAAAAATATTCTGCCACCACTTGCCGCCATCGAACGTATTGAAATTATTCGTGGTCCAGCTTCTACACTGTATGGTACGGATGCTATGGGCGGGGTAGTCAATATCATTACCAAAAAAGTGTCTGATGAATGGTCTGGCAATGTTGAATTAGGAACCATCATTCAGGACAGTAGCCGTTCAGGTGATATCAAAAATGCTTCTGCATATCTTGCGGGTCCTTTGATTGCAGACAAGCTGGGCTTGCAGCTGGCAGTCAATAAGCAGGAACGTAATGAAGACCGTCATGTGGGCGGTTTTCGTGGCACAGAACGTGAAAGCTTAAATTCACGTCTGACCTATGCCATTAATGATGATCATGATGTTCAGGTTGAAGCCAATTTTGTGCAGCAGGAATCCACGACTTCAGTCGGTAAAACGGTTGCACCCGTTCAAGGCGCTGCAGATTCATTCTCGCGTAATTACCGTAATGTTTATTCAGTAACCCATAATGGCCGTTATAGCGATAACTTGGACAGTTCATCTTATATTCAATATGAAAATTCAAAAAATCCGGATCGTGGCAATACTGAACTCGGCACCAAAGGGATTACCCTGGATACCTGGACAGCGAACAGTCAATGGAACTTAGCCTTAGGTGATCATACGCTGTCATTCGGGGGATATCTTAAAGATGAAAAACTGGTCGATAAAGCGACTAACCGTAATCCTAATGCACCTGAATTTAGTGAGTTAACACGTTGGTCTGCTGCTGCTTTCCTTGAAGACACCTGGAGTATTACGGATCGCTTCGATTTAACCGCCGGTCTACGTTATGACCATGATGAAAACTATAGCGGTCATTTATCGCCACGCCTCTATGGAGTCTATTCTGTAAATGAGAATTTTGTGGTAAAAGGCGGTGTGGCCACAGGGTATAAGCAGCCTGATATTCGTGCAGCAACAGATGGATTCTATAGTGTTACAGGTGGTGGTGGTGCACCATTACCAACAGGTCGTGGCATCATCCGTGCTAATCCAGATTTAGAACCTGAATCAAGTGTATCTACTGAATTGGGTTTCAACTGGAAAAATGATTATATCAATACATCGTTGACTGGCTTTATCACTAAATATGAAGACCGTATAACGGAAGTTCGTGCCTGCGAAACCGATACTGATGGCACCACAACAAACCGTAATAACTGGCAGAACTGGAAATGCTTCGAAGGGGATATTCCATTCTACTTTATTAGTGAACGGATTAATGTAGATGAAGCGGAAATTCGTGGTGTAGAAGCAACGGTAGAAGCCAGTCTGAATGATTACACGACATTGACTGCAAACTATACTTATACTGATTCAGAGTTTAAGTCAGGTGCTTTTAAAGGCCAGCCACTGAACCAGATGCCGGAACACATGTTTAATATTGGTGTGGATTATGAGCTAAATGAGGCACTCAATGTATGGAGCCGCTTGCACCATCGTTCTGAAACCTCTGCTTACTTGAGCCGTACCTCTATGGCTCAGCCAAATCCAGGTTACCAATTTGTAGATGTCGGCTTTAACTATAAATTCAGTCCGAATCTAACAGGTAAATTTGGCGTCTATAACCTACTGGATGAAAAAGCTGAAGATATTGATGGGGATCAACTATTGGATGGCCGCCGTTACGGTATCAGCCTGAATGCAAAATTCTAAGCAAACAAGAAAATAAAAAAGCCGCTATAAAGCGGCTTTTTATTTAAATCTTAAGAATTTTCAAAGTATCTTCATGATAATAAAATTGTTCCAGATACATGCGTGCACGCTCACGTAAATGGCCTTGAGAAACCATCTGCTGGATTACCGGACTGAGCAGTTGCTGCAATTCATTCTGAATTAGCGCTTCATCAATATTCAGATCACGTAATAACTGATCAAAGGTATGTTCCTGATTGCGGACATACCAGGTATGAATTCCGTCATGCACTTGCTGCTGCAGATAGTCTGTCTGACGTATATGATCCCAGATATCATGACCTAAGCCGACCGTCTGATTCAGGTCCTGCAGCTCAATATAATTCTTCAAGACCGATACTGGCATATCTTTGATTTTATGCCAGAGATTGGCCTGAAAATGATAGAGTTTCTCGTCGTCAAAATGCTGGTTCAGCACATGCTCACTCATCTGGCTAAGTTTCAGAATATTCTTTTGCAGATAACGTGCAATGGTGCTATCGAGGTTGGTATCGGTAACATTTTCCAGTACCGATTTGCCCATTTTCATAAAGCGGGAAACCCCGGGTACGCTTTTGGCAATCATGGAGTTATCCAGATAATCCTGAATGGAATGCTGGATCAATTGGGTAATCATGGCGGAAAATGCCGGATTATTCACTATGGTTTTAATCAGACGCTGCCGATGGCCACTTTTACTGGCCACATACTGGGCGATTTTGTCTACGGTCAGTACTGGAATCAGATCGGCAATCGTGGTGGAATCATTGGCCGGATGCACCAGGGCAAAACGGATATGCTCGGCAATCTGTTCAATCAGAAAGCTGCTGGCGGCAGTACCCAGAATCTGTTTTTGTAAAAGCTGGTTGATCAGTTCACAACTCCACAGCTCTTTCAGCGTCTGTTTACGTAGCCACAAATAAAATGCATGAAACTCGCTTTGAATCGTTTCAGATTGAGAAAATGCCTGATCGAGAAAATCAAGTTGAGCATCGATCAACTGCTCAATCATCGGGTGTTTCTGCATAGCATCTCTGAAACTTAATTTAAAGGAATGAGTTTATCAGCAAGCGGGTTTTTTAGGGTCTGCGTCTTGGCCAGAAAAGGCAAATAATGTTGTGCGACCTGTTTTTCTGCTTCCAGAATCGGCATATGCCCGACATTGTTTAAAATCACCGGTTTTTCGGCACGTTTCAGCAGGGCATGCAGTTCTTTAACTACTTCGACATTAATGATCCGATCCTGTCTGCCCCATAAAATCAAGGTGGGTGCTTCTACCGTGCGGGTCAGGCGGGCAAAGGTTTCCGGTGTATAAATCCGATTTAGCATCACCACCTGATCAATCGATTTGCTGGTTTGTTCAGCGCGTGAAATCAACAGTTTTTCCTGTGCATGCCGTAACTGATAAGGAATCACTGGCGGATTCTGCATCAGCTGTTTGGAAACATCTTGCAGATCACCGGGTTTGCTGACGATCAGGTCTTTTAAGGCTTGAGGATCTTTGGTATAGGGAGTATTCCCCATTTTGTAAAGACCAGCACTATTGATTAAAAAAAGACTTTGCGTATCGAAAGGATATTGTGAAGCATACACCGTAGCAATCGATCCACCCAAAGAGTGGCCGGCAATGTGTAAATTTTCGTCCACATTTAAGGTTTCAAGGAACAAACGCAGTTGAGAGGTCACATTGGGCACAGAAACATCAAAATTGTCCGGAACTTTGGTGTCGCCGTTGCTTGGCAGATCCGGAATAATGACATGATAATAGGGCGTCAGAAACTGGGCGACCCGGTTCCAGTTGTCGCGCGTGCCGGCCAGACCATGAATCAGTAGAATGGATGGTTTGTTCTTGGCACCGCCTTCGCTATAACTCCAGGTGACCTCGCCAATTTTGAGGGTCTTGGATTTGAGACCGGCAAGGCTGCGTTCTTGTAACAGATGCTGCTGCAAGACTTTGGCAGATGTTTCATTTTTCTGGCTAAATAGTATTTGAGCATGTGTCAGGCCCGGTAATGCCATGCTTAAGGCAACTACGGCTGAACAAATCATTTTCGAGCGCAATTTTATTATTTTCTTCATTGGCCATTCCCCAAAACAAACCCAGTGAGCAAATTGCTCAATCAAAATACTTCCATGTTATAAATTTGCAATTTTCATTCAAATAAAAACATTATTCTTCATTCTATTTTAAATCAATCTTTGCGCTTGTCACCCATTAGTTTTTTGCTGGATTGCATTAAATGGCTGGAAAATGTGATGTATTGCGCATAAATTCTCTGCAGAAATGAAATTAGATAAATGCTAAAAATTTAATCAGCTAAGATTTTTTGCAAGTGACATTCAAAAAAACTGGCAGTAAGATATTCCCACTAAAAACATCGGTGATAGAAAAGAATGCTCACAGCTCAAGAAGCTTTAGAACGTCTTAGACAGGGTAACCAACGTTTTGTCAGTGGCGATACCACGCATCCAAAACAACTTAGCCACCAACAGCGCGCAGAAATGGCAGAGGATCAGAATCCGTTTGCGATTGTTTTGGGATGTTCAGATTCGCGCGTTCCAGCCGAAATGGTTTTTGATCAGGGTCTCGGCGATCTTTTTGTGATTCGTGTTGCAGGTAATATTGTTGCACCTTCACAGGTCGGCAGTGTTGAGTTTGCCGCGGCACGTTATGATTGCGCGATTGTGGTGGTGTTAGGTCACAGTCACTGTGGTGCGATTAAAGCCACTATTGATACCTTGATGTGTCCGGATTGCCCGCCATCGGCAAACCTGATGTCGATTGTGAACCGCGTACGTCCTTCAGTTGAAACCTTAATGCAAACTGAACTGAAAAACGACTTGGCAAAATTATCCAAGCATGCGGTACGTTCCAATGTATTTGCTTCGGTGAATCAGTTGCGTCATGGTTCAGCCGTTCTGGAAAACCTGATTGGACAAGGAAAATTAAAAGTCGTGGGTGCTGAATATTCACTGGAGACTGGTGAAGTAACATTCTTCGATTTCTAATCACGATTCATCTAAATACATTCTAAAATAAGTTAAAGGCGCTTTATAAAGCGCCTTTAATGTATGGATAAGCATTATTTAACAGAATCGTCTGTGCTTTGGCATTTGGATGAATCAGATCCTTTTGCATCAGGGTTTTATTACCGGCGACACCTTGCATAAAGAAAGGCAATAATTTCACCTTATATTGCTGACTGACCACTTTATAATTATTTTCAAACGCCTTGCTATAGGCCTGCCCGTAATTAGGCGGCATCTTTATGCCAAATACAATGACCTTGGCCTTGGCTTTCTGGCTCTGCTGAATTAGGCTGGCTAAATTTTTTTGAATCATTTGCGGTGGTTGTCCACGCAAGCCATCATTGCCACCTAACTCAATCACCACAAGGTCTGGACGATGCGTCTGTAACAGTTTAGGTAGTCTGGCCAGTGCTCCGCTGGTGGTTTCGCCACTGACACTTGCATTGACCACTTTATGCTGTTTCGGATACTGTTGCTCTAAACGCTTTTGTAATAAATGTACCCAACCCTGCTGGGGCTGGATACCATAACCTGCACTTAAACTATCACCTAAAATCATAATTGTCTTTGCTGAGACCCCGAGTGGTATCAGGCACAGACTGAGCAAAAAAAAGTAAGGCAATAGCCGAGTTTTCTGATTAAGATCTTTCATATAGGACACGTATGATTCAAAGCAGCAACGATTCGACCATCATGCCACAGGCTATTATTTCTGCCCAGAAATTGACACAAAAGATACAACTTTCACAAAAACAGCTCACCATTTTTGAGGATCTTGATCTGGATATTCAGGCCGGAGAACAAGTTGCTATTACCGGTCGTTCCGGTTCCGGAAAATCCACATTACTGGGTATTCTGGCGACACTGGATCAGGCAAGTTCAGGTCAGCTTCTGGTCTGTGGCGAATCAGTGTCTAACTTGAATGAAGAACAACGTGCGCTGGTACGTTTAAGAAATATCGGATTTGTCTTTCAGTCTTTTCAGCTCTTACCGCACCTGACTGCACTTGAAAATGTAATGCTGCCACTGCGCCTGCAGCCCGGCTTTAAATATGCAGAAGCTGAGCAAAAGGCGTTGGCATTACTACATAAGGTTGGTCTGGATCGACAGGCGCAGCAAACCCCAAAAGTATTGTCCGGGGGAGAACAGCAACGTGTGGCGATTGCACGCGCACTGGTCAGTGAACCAAAAATCATTTTTGCCGATGAACCTACGGGCAATCTCGATGGTGAAACAGCCAGAGAAATTGAACAACTGCTATTTCAACTGAACCGGGAACTGGGAACAACTTTGGTGCTGGTCACGCATGATCGCAAACTGGCACAGCAGTGTCAGCGGCATTTTGAACTGCTGAATGGCGAGCTGATTGAACATCCGAGTGGAGGATGAAATGAATCCATTATTTCGTCCTTTACTGACGCAAAGCTTTAAAACGACCGGGATTTATCTGCTGATTATTGCCTTAACACTGGCGATCAGTGCGACCACTGCACTCAAATTTAGCAATGAACAGATCCAAAATGCAGTTGCCTTGCAGGCAGCAGAAATGCTGGCCGGTGATCTGGTGCTTTCAGATAATGAGCCTTTGCCAAAGCAGTGGCGTGATCAGGCCAAGCAGCTGGATTTAAAGCAGTCAGACGTCACTTTCTTTAGCAGTATGGCCTATACCGATGCGCAGTTTGTCATGGTCAATGTCAAAGCCATCGATCAGGCTTTTCCTTTGCGTGGTGAACTGCGGGTGCAACCGACAAAAAAGTCGATTCAGTCTGGTGAAATCTGGCTCAGTTCACGAGCTATGGATTTGCTCAAAGTCAAACTGGGCGATCAGCTCAATATTGCCGATGCGACGTTTAAAGTCACCGCCAAGATTGAACAGGACTCCAATCAGGAACTTGGATTTTCCGGATTTTCACCAACGGTGATTATCTCCCAAGCAGATGTGGCACGAACCAATGCCATTCAGGTGGGGAGCCGGATTGAATATCGCTTACTCATGGCTGGCCGTCCAGATGATACCCAACAATATGAAGCCTTGTTCAAGCAGCAGGTCAAGTCAGCAAACGGCTCGGCTGAAACGCCAGCGGAAGTGCAAGGACAGGAGTTTGAGGAGCAAAGCAGTCTCAGGTTACGGAATGCCAGTGAAGGCAATACCCGCTTGATGAAGCCGATTGCTAATCTGGACACTTTCCTGCAACTGGCCAATATTCTGACCATTCTATTATGTGGGATTGCCATTGCTTTAACCGCGCAGCGCTATGTGCAGCAGAATCAGGATCATATTGCCTTGATGCGTTGTATCGGTGCTACCAAGAAACAGATTCTTTCAGCTTATCTGGCTTTACTCGGGATGGTGCTGTTAATTGCGATGCTGATTGGTACCGTGGTCGGGATCAGTCTGGGTTATGGACTGTTGCAATTGATGTTGCAGCTGATTCCAAATTTGCAGATTGAATTTTCAGCCCTGGCAATGTTGCTCGGACCATTGCCAGTCGCGATGCTGACCAGTGCCGTGGTGTTACTCGGCTTTGTCATGCCAAGCTTGTTGCAATTGCTGAATACCCCGCCAATTCGGGTGATCCGCCAGCAGGAAAAATCAGTGCAATCCATGCTGTGGATGCTGCTGACTGGAACGCTCAGCCTGATTATTTTTAGTGTGATTTTGACTGAAAACTTGCTGCTGACCGCTTGGGTGATTGGCGCGATTATTGTGTTATGTGCAGTGCTGTATCTGACGGTATGGGGGGTGTTGAAACTGCTACGGAATATGAAGCTGAATCTGTCAGCCTATGTGCGCACACCTTCTCAGACCGCCTTGCAGATTACGGCATTAGCCTTGGGCTTGAGCCTGATTACAGTATTGGCAGTCTTGCGTACTGATCTGCTGGATCGCTGGCAGCAACAGTTACCGGAAGGTACGCCGAACCAGTTTGTTTATGGTTTACCGCCTTTTGATATGCCAGACCTGAAAGCTCAACTTGAGCAGAATGGCTGGAAAAGCACGCCACTGTATCCAAATGTCCGTGGGCGTCTGGTCGCCAAAAATGATCAGCCTTTTGCCGAGGAACTGGTGAAAAGCAGCAATACCTTAAGACGTGAACTGAATCTGACCCAGTCAAATAGCTATCCACAAGATAATGTGATTGTCAGTGGTGACGCGGTATTAAAACAAGTCGGCACCGTATCGGTCGAAGCCAATACTGCGGAAGAGCTAGGGATCAAGATCGGAGATAAACTCAGTTTCAGTCTGCCAGAAGGGATACTGGAAGCTAAAGTCGTTAATCTAAGAACCGTCGAATGGGAAAGTTTTAGCCCGAATTTCTTCTTTATCTTTGCACCGAATAGCATGGATGCCAATGCCGGCAGTTATCTGGGCAGTTTTTATGTCCCGGAAACAGATAAAGGCAAACTGGTCCCTGTGATCCAGCAATTTTCCAACACGGTCTTTATTGATGTCAGCCTGATTCTGGAAGAGATCAAACGCATTGTGAATGTGCTGGTGCAAATCGTGACGATTCTGGCGGTACTGGTTAGCATTTCCGGTTTTCTGGTGCTGATGGCCTGTCTGAACCTGTTGATGGATGAACGCAAACGTGAAGTGGCTTTGCTACGATCATTCGGTAGTTCCAAGCAGAAACTGAAAACCATGATGAGTCTGGAAATTGGTTTTATTGGGCTGTTTGCCGGAATAGTTTCCTGCCTGTTTGCCGAAGTGATCAGTGCGATTGCCAGTTATAAAATGGATTTAATGATTCAGCCGCATTGGGAAATCTGGATTATCCTGCCGATCTTTATGACCGCTTTATGTGCGCTGATTGGCCGTTATCGCCTGAGTTATCTGTCAGAGATTCCACCCTTACAAAGCTTGCGTGAGATGAATCAATAAGATTCATCTCCGTGATTTTTAAACTGGCTGAGAGTTAAAGTTTTAGTTGCTGTTGCATCATTTCCAGAATCTCTTGCCACAGTGGGCGAATGGGTTCAATCAAGGCCAAGTTATGTTGATAAAGCAGCACACAAAGGCCGAAACCAATCAGCAAGGCAATCAGATTGAACAGGTGACTACGCTGCATTTTTTGACCGATGTACCATAACAAGGTGAGAAAAGCCCCCATCAGCATGCCGCCAATATGTGCGGCATTGTTGATTCCGCTGATCATAAAGCCCAGCGCGAGGTTTAGACCCATCACCATCACCAGGGTTTTTTTATCCAGAATAAAACGTTGCTGTGGCAGCATTGGCAATAAAGCCAGCACCGTGAGTGAAGCACCGAGTCCCATCACGGCACCAGATGCGCCGGCACTGACCGCAGGCAATAAATCGGGATTGGCCACACCGCCTTCGATCAGGCTATAGCTGTCCTGAATGTTCATATAGCCACTGAGCAGGCTGCCCATTAATCCGGCACACACATACAGGCCAATAAAATACATCCGGCCAAACAGCTGTTCGGCAACACTACCAAAAATATACAAGGCCCACATATTCAACATCAGGTGAATCAGGCCAAAATGAAAAAACATGCTGCTAAACAAGCGCATGGGTTCCGCTAAATAGGTTAAAGGTGCATAATCGGCACCCCAGAGAATAGCGTCTCGGGTACTCGGCTGGCTAACATCCATGCCATGCATGGCTTGCCAGCCAAATAATCCAACATTGATCCCGATTAAAATGGCGGTGATCCACCAGAGATGCATTTCAAGTTTGCGATGTTCGACAGGGGGAGAGTATTCAGACATGCTATTTTTTTGCTGTGATTGTATATTTCGAATAAGCTTAACACGAAAAATTAAATTTTCAGGAGTAACGCACTGACATGAAAGCCTTTCTGATCCGCACGATGCTCGTCATCGTCAGTGTGATTCTGCTGGTTCAATTGTGGATCTTTGCCAGTCTGGCCTGGTGGCGAACCAATCCGGTGAACACCACCATGATGATGCGGATTGATTACTGGACAGAACCTTCCAAAGCGATTCAGCATCAGTGGCGTCCCTATGACGAAATCAGCCTGAATCTGAAACGTGCCATCGTCACTGCGGAAGATGGAAAATTTATTCATCACCATGGTTTTGACTGGGACGGAATTCAAACTGCGCTGAATAAAAACAGAAATCAGGGCCGTGTAGTGGCCGGTGGTTCGACAATCTCCCAGCAATTGGCGAAAAACCTGTTCCTCGTCAACAAGCGTTCCTTTGTGCGTAAAGGTCAGGAAGCAGTCGCGACCTGGATGATGGAACGCATGTGGTCGAAAGAACGAATTCTGGAAGTCTATTTAAACTCGATCGAGTTCGGGGATAATATCTACGGCGTTGAAGCAGCGGCCAAACATTATTTCGGTAAAACCGCACAAAGCCTGACCCGCGATCAAGCCATCTTTCTGGCTGCCATTTTGACCAATCCGAAATATTTCCAGGATCATCGCAATTCCTCTGCATTAAATGCTCGTAAGCGGATGATTCAGCGCTATATGCGTTATGCAGAATTACCTTAATTGATGATTTGAAGAGAAAGCCCAATTATTTGGGCTTTTTTTATGAAATTGTCATCAATTTGAAGCATACTTGGAGGGATAAGCACAATTTTAAATCCGCATAGGTTTGATATGAATACGGCAGCCAGCACAACTTCAGCACAGCCCGAATATACATATAATGATCGTTATATTAATCGCGAACTGTCTATCCTAGACTTCCATTTACGTGTCCTGGAACAGGCTGTCGATCCTTTACATCCATTGCTCGAACGCATGAATTTCCTGTTGATTTTCTCACGTAATCTGGACGAGTTTTTTGAAATCCGGGTCGCAGGAATGATGGAACAGTTGGATCTGGACAATGAAAGCCGGAGCCCGGATGGCTTGACTCCAAAGCAGGTTTTAGAACAGATTTCTAAAACGGCACATGCCGCCATTGAACGCCAGTACCGTATTTTAAATGAAGAAATTTTGCCAAAACTGCGTGAGGAAGATATTTGCTTCTTGCGCCGTGGTGAGCTGACTCCGGCACAATCTGCCTGGATTAAAAAATACTTTCAGGAGCAGGTTGCGCCGGTTCTCACTCCGATCAGTCTGGACCCTGCACATCCATTCCCGCGACTGGTGAATAAATCACTGAACTTTATCGTCACGCTGGAAGGGAAAGATGCCTTTGGTCGTCAGATTGATCTGGCTGTGGTACCTGCACCGCGTTCTCTGCCACGCGTGGTGCGTTTACCGGATGAACTGACCGATGGAAAAGAACATCATGTGATGCTGTCGGCGATTATTCATGAGCATGTTTCTGACCTGTTCCCGGGGATGACAGCGACTGGCTGTTATCAGTTCCGTGTTACCCGAAATGCCGATTTGGCCTTGAATGAAGATGTTGAAGATCTGGCCAAGGCACTCAAAGGCGAACTCAGTTCACGCCGTTTTGGCCGCGCCGTGCGTCTGGAAGTGACAGAAAATTGTCCGCAGCATATTTATGAATATCTGCTGAATGAATTTGATCTGGACGACGAGCAGCTTTATAAAGTCGCGGGCCCGGTCAATCTGGCACGTTTGCTATCTAACTTTAAACGTCCGCATTTACGTTATGACTCGCATACTCCCATCATTCCTAAAGTACTGAAAAAATCTGAAAATATTTTTAGTGCAATGCAGAAGCAGGATATTCTGCTGCATCATCCCTTTGAATCTTTTGCGCCGGTGATTTCATTATTACGTGAAGCGGCACGCGATCCACAAGTACTGGCGATCAAGCAGACCTTGTACCGTAGTGGACCAGATTCTGAAATTGTCCAGGTGCTGGCAGAGGCTGCCCGCAATGGCAAGGAAGTGACCGCAGTGATTGAATTGCGTGCGCGTTTCGATGAGGAATCCAATATTGCGGTGGCCAATGTCCTGCAAGAAGCGGGAGCAGTCGTGGTCTACGGTATTGTCGGTTACAAGACTCACGCCAAGATGATTCTGGTGGTGCGCCGGGAAAATAACAAATTGGTGCGCTATGTGCATCTGGGCACCGGTAATTATCATGCCGGCAATGCGCGAATCTATACCGATTATGGTCTGTTAACGACGGATAAAGATCTGTGTGAAGATGTGCATCGTATTTTCCAGGAACTGACCGGTATGGGGAAAATGGCCAAGCTGAAAAAGTTGCTGCATGCGCCGTTTACCTTACATGCCCAGTTACTGAACTATATCGATAATGAAATTGCCTATGCTCAGGCAGGGAAACCAGCGCAGATTATTGTCAAAGTCAATGCGCTGACCGAAATGCAATTGATTAACAAACTCTATGAGGCTTCTCAGGCCGGGGTACAGATTGACCTGATTATCCGGTCGATTTGCAGTTTGCGTCCGGGGTTGCCGGGTCTGTCGGAAAATATCCGGGTGCGTTCAATTGTCGGGCGTTTCCTGGAACATACCCGCGTGTATTATTTCAGCAATAATGGCAATTCACGTATTTACTGTTCAAGTGCAGACTGGATGGATCGTAACCTGTTTAATCGGGTCGAGGCCTGTTTCCCGGTCGAAGATGAAGCCTTGAAAAAACGCATCTATCAACAAGGTCTGTTGAATTACCTGAAAGACAATCAGCAATCCTGGTTATTGCAAGGTGATGGTACCTGGCTGCGGGCACAGCCGAAAGAAGGTGAAAAACCGCATAATGCACAACGTATTCTGTTAGAGCTGTTTAAATAAGTTTAAGCATTTAAAGAGGCTGAATATTCAGCCTCTTTTTTATTTCGAACATAGAATTTAACTGTTTAAGCTGAATTTGAACAGTTTTCGATAGATGTATTTGACCCGGCTATAGATCTGATAATCTTTCATCTCGAGCTGGTTTTGTCGTTTGGCTTGCGATTGATGTTGACTCAATACTTTTAATAACTGCAATTCAGCGAAGTTGAGACAGGTTTTGGCAATGGGCTGGTGCAGGATATAGTCTGCCAATTCAGTATTGACGTAAGCTCCACCGCGCAAGACAGTTTTCAGACTTTCAGCGAACTGGGGTAATGAATCATGATGCTGCATATAGCTATCTGCGCCGGACAGCAAGGCTGAATAGATCAGTGCTGTGGAATAAGTATTGAGTATGGCAATAACAGGTGTATCTGGGCTTTGCTGTTTCAGCTGATGAATCAAACTGATCTCTGAAGTTGTTGCTGCATGATAGAGAATCAGGTTGGGTAGATGTTCAGTAATCATGGATTGTGCAGACAGCATATTGTCCGCATACAGCAGCATATCTGGCTGATAGCCCAGTTGCAGCAGCACGGTCTGGATTTTTGACAGGTCGAGTCCAGTCGGTGAATGGATCACTAAAACTGGTGCAGGCAAGAGGCTAGCCAATAAAACACGATCCTGTAGATGCTGATAGAGAGCTATACTGTGAATCAGGCAAATGCAAATGCCTATCCCAAAGAATAGTGATTTAGCTGAAATGTAGAGATTCTAAGTTTCTAGGCGGACTGGATGCATTCAATTCAAGATATAAAAAAGGAGCAACATGTGCTCCTTTTTATTATCTATAGATCAGGCAGCATCGTGCTGAGTGATTTTCTGGAAAATCTGTAATAGCACATCAAACTCGCTTTGCAGCGGTGTGCTTTTACGGGTTACCAATGCCAGGGTACGACTTGGGGCTGAATCGATTGGTTTAACCAGAATTTCAGGATTGGCTTTCACCATATTGGTATGGATCGCAATTTCAGGCAGCAGGGTAAAGCCCAGATTTGCAGACACCATTTCGATTAAAGTCGGCAGTGAGCTGGCTTTTAAACGGTGATCATTTTTACGCTCACCAATCGGGCAGGCACTCAAGGCATGATCACGCAGGCAATGACCTTCTTCAAGTAACATCAGGCGAGACAGATCCAGATCTTCTAAAGAGTTTGCTTGTGCAGCATGCTGATCAGATTTTTGGTAAACCAGATACAGATTCTCTTTGGCAATTTCAGCAACTTTCAGACCACGGGTGTCGAAAGGCAATGCCAAAGCCACCATATCCAGGTTGCCATGTTCCAGCTTTTCTACAATCTTTTCACTTTGTGCTTCATGCAGATGCAACTGGATTTTTGGTAATTGCTTATGTACTTCATCCAGCAGTTGGGACAATAGGAAAGGTGCAATTGTTGGAATGACGCCGAGATGTAGATCACCGGTTAAAGGTTCACTCATCTCACGACTTAGACGCATTAGGTCCTGAGCATCGGCCAGTAGAACACGTGCGCGTGCAACCACTTGTTCACCAAGAGGCGTTAAACGAACATTCTGGCGGTCGCGTTCAACAAGTACGCCACCGAGTAAACGCTCCAGTTCCATGATGCCGCCAGACAAGGTTGACTGGGTGACAAACGAACGACGAGCAGCTTCTGTAAAATGTAGCGTCTCTGACAGTGTTACGAGGTATGACAGCTGTCTTAAAGATGGTAATGCAGCCATAGTGTCCTAATGTTTATGATTTAAAATGATCAGCAAATAATTCGCTAAGATATGGAATAAAATGCGGTGGGATATCATGCCCCATTCCATCAATTAATTCAAATTTAGCCCCTGAGATTGCTTTCGCAACGGCCTTGCCATGGCTAGGAGGCAGCAATCGATCTCGAGAACCATGGACCACCAGGGTTTCTTGTTTGATTTGCTTGTCCAGTTGCAGCAATGAGCCTGTACATAATATTGCTAAAAACTGTTGAAGTACACCAGCAGGATAGTAACTTCGCTTATATAATTTACGGGCGGTCTGCACCGCTTCCAGATGATTGACATAACCTGGCGAGCCGATGATCTTAAACAGTTTCAAACTATGATCAACAATGCCATCTTCATCTGTTGAAGCAGGTTTGTCAATCAAACTAAAGAGTTGCTTCGGGAAGGGCGGTGGCAACATCGGCTGGTTATTGCTGGTAAACAGTAAGCCCAGTTTTTTGACTTTGTCCGGATAACGCGCGGCCAGAATCTGGGCAATCATACCGCCCATGGAGGCGCCCAGTACATAGACCTGTTCCAGCTGCATTTTTTCAATCAGCAGACTGACATCTTCGGCCATATCATACAGATCATAAGGTGCACCCTGATTCCCCAGACCCAGCGCAAAACGGCTCATCATTTTCAGGGTATTCAGGCGTGGGCCTTTGTGATGGACTTTTGAAGACAGGCCAATATCACGATTATCAAAACGGATAATGTGATAACCATTGTCAATCAGTGACTTGCAGAAAAAGTCAGGCCAGTACAGCATTTGTCCACCTAGCCCCATAATCAGCAAAATGGTGGGATGTTGCGGATTTCCGCCAACCTCGACATGTAGCTGGATCCCATTGCCAAGATCGACCTTGGTTTCATGCATGAACGAGGTGTAGGGGGAAAGATTAAACTGTGCTGCGCTGTACATGATCGCTGTCCTAATTAAAGGATATTTCGTTTAAAAAATATCCTTTGTATTAAACCTCTAAACTGCTGCAGGAATCAAGTCAGGAACCTGCTTGGTCAAGGTCAGACGCTGTTTGGCTGCAGTGGCGCCCAAAAGCACAAATCCGCGTAAGGTGCCGTTCGTATCGAACGCTTTGGCCAGCATGCCATCGTCGAACTCTTCAGTTTCCCAAGTGACATCCACATCAACTGGAGCAGGCAGAACAGTTAAAGGGGCAGCAGGCGTTTTGACTGCCACCGGCATTGCCGGATAATGCACGGCAGTATGTTCGCCATTTAAGGTTTTTGCCAAAGCGCGGGCTTGTTGCATGATCGGCATGACATAAGGCAATAAGGTGCCATTGACCTCGGCACAGTCACCTACCGCATAGATATCGGCCTGGTTGGTTTCCAGTTGCGCGGTGGTTAACACTCCGCGACTGGTGTGTACGTCTGCCTGTTTCGCCAAAGAAATATTCGGCTGTAAGCCCACCGCAGATAACACCACATCCGCAACCAAAGACTGGCCATTGGCCAGCGTGACCAGATAATCACCATTGTCCGCACGAGAGACTTTTTCGACTGTTGTGCCCAGGACAAAATGAATGCCGGTTTCTTCAAGATTCTTCTGGAATGCAGTAGCAACATGTTCTGGCAATAAACGGCCAAGCGGCTGCGGCGCCAAATCAATGACTGTGACCTGATGATCGGTATTTTGCAGGTCATTGGCAAATTCACAGCCAATCAGGCCTGCACCTAAAATCACCACACGTTTGTCTTCACTTGCTGCCAGATTGTTACGGAAAGCTTTATAGTCACTTAAATTGTTGACGACATGAATGTCATCGCTGGCATCACCGGCGATCGCCAGACGTACCGGATTGGCACCAATGGCTAATACCAGTTTGCTATAATGTTGTGTACTTTCCTGGCCATCTTTTTCCAGAACCAGTTGATGATCTTCCGGATGAATGGCTTTGACCCAGGTATGCTGTTCAATACGCATATTCAGCTGTGCTGACATTTTAGTGGCATCGCCCAATGGAATTTGTTCAGGTGATTTATTGCCGGCCAGAGCGTTGGAAAGCGTCGGTTTGGCATAATTGACCGCATCATCCGCACAGATCATCAGCAATTCATGTTCTGGATTGAGTTTACGAAATTCACGTGCTACGGCATAACCCGCCATACCTGAACCAATAATGACGATAGGATGCATAGTTGTTTCCATATGGTAGAGCTCCATGCTGTATAAATGATTGAAAGGCATAAAAAAAGACCATATGGATATGGCCTTTAACTGGACGTGATTAGACTTCGATCATTTCGAAATCAATTTTAGACACGCCGCAATCTGGACAGGTCCAGTCATCTGGGATATCTTCCCATTTGGTGCCTGCCACGATCCCGTCTTGAGGCCAACCTTCTGCCTCGTCATAAATCCATCCACATACGATGCATTGAAACTTTCTCATGTAACTCTCCAAAACTGAGCAACTGTAGGCGTCAGCTTAAAATCCATAAAAGGCAAGACTCTAAAAGAATATGACTTTTTAACAGTGAACATATTTGGCTAAATTTTTACGCAGTTCTATTCAGAAAGTAAAGTGAATAAAAGCCTAATCAGCGAAATTAGCAGCAGAATAGACGACACATTCCTCATTTATCTAAAAATCACGCCAATCAGCTTTTCTGGCGTAGGCGGTTAAAGAATAAAAAGCTGACAATGGCAAAAATGAGCGTTTATCTTGTGGGATAGACCAAAGTCGAGCAGTTAAAACTTGAGTTTTTAGGTAATTTAAAATTAGTGAAGTCTGGATTAAATTTTTTTAAAATAAATCAATATAATAAAATCAATATCTTATAATTAAATTCCAAGTTTTTATTAGGCAGCTTGGCTTGTCCGTTCTATTCAAATAGGTTTAAAATTCCCATATTCCTTTTCTTTTTTTAAGATCTCCCATGAGCAATTTGTCTACTTCTTTGTGGTCTCACATTCGTACGGTCCAAGATTTTCCAAAACCAGGAATTTGCTTCTTTGATTTGACCCCACTTTTCATGGGCAATATTGGTCCATTGACTGACGCTTTGATTGCCAGCATTCCTGCTGACAAACTGGCAGAAGTAGAAAGCTTTATTGCAGTTGAAGCGCGTGGTTTTGTGTTGGCAAGCTTGTTGGCACAACGTACAGGCAAAGGCTTATTGCTGGTGCGTAAAGCAGGTAAATTGCCACCTCCAGTGGTCGGTGTAGGTTATAGCCTGGAATATGGTATGGATCGTTTAGAAATGTCTGCGAACGTTCAGTCCCAGAAAGTAATTATTGTGGATGATGTTCTGGCAACTGGTGGAACCTTAAAAGCTGTAAATGAACTGGCTCAAAAATGTCAACATGAAGTACTTGGTGCAAGTATCTTCCTTGATCTTCCTGACCTGCATGCTGAATTAGGCCTGGATATCTGGTCAGTGCTGGATGACAAATCTCAGCCTGAAGCGGCAGTTGCTTAAGTTATACATTTAAAAAAAGCCCCAAAATTGTGGGGCTTTTTTATTGCCTGATAAAATGATCTTCGATTTCCTGAATCAGTGTATTAATTTGCTCAGGATGTTCCAGACGATGATGGCCGCCATCAACTGCCTGAATTTGCATATAGTCTTCAAGTTGTGTCTGAACCGCATGCATATCCAGAATTTCATCGCCCAGCTCCAGATAGGCAAACTGAGGAATATCATGCTGTAAATCGTGATGCCCAATGGCCGGATAGTCATCGCGGAAGTTGGGTTGCAAAATGGGATTGGCTACTACACAGGGAATTTGATACGCCTGTGACATTTTCAGTGCCCAATAACCGCCAAGACTGTGGCCGACCAGAATATCCGGTTTAATGGTTTCAATCATCTCATGATAAAATTCGGCGACCGAACTATAGCTCAGATTTCGGTAATCGACATCGATACAGTACTTGTGTACCACCTCAATGGCGTGGAACTTGGTGGATTCTCTGGAGGAATCTAAGCCATGTAAAAACAAAATCTTAGACATAGTTCATTACTCATTTTTATGGGACATGCCATATTGGTTATTTGTTGATTGGCACATCATCTTCAATCTGAGCGTCATTGTAGAACGTCTGGGTGTACAAGGCAGTTAGCTATTGGTCTAAGCCACAGTTTTGCAGTGCAATGATTTTATATAACACCTGTCTGGTTTAGACTTTAATCCCAACTGAGAGCAGCTGGGTGCTGCAATAAGGTTGAAGAAAGGGAATTTAAAAGAGTGACAGACGGACAGAACCGAATGGTGTAAATAGCAAAATAGTGGATTTTTCCAAAGAAAAGCCGGTTCCTGAGAGTGTTTACGCTACGATTTGAGAAGGATTTCTGCTATTCTATGCAACTTCTATTTTTTAACTAATCTTATTCGAGGCAGAGATGACGCAAACTAACGCTCAATCGACTTCTGAACAAATCATTTCCGAAAACGATTTAATTGCACAGCGTCATGCCAAGTTAAAGCAAATCGAAGCTCAGGCACAAGAAACAGGTAAGAGCCCATGGCCGAATACCTTTAAGCGTGAGCATTATGCCCAGGATTTACAAGACCAGTTCGCTGATAAATCTAAAGAAGAAATTGAAGCAGGCGAAAAGGTCTACGTCAAAGTTGCCGGTCGTGTGATGTTGAACCGTGGTTCATTTATCGTGATCCAGGACATGACAGGTCGTATCCAGCTTTATGTTGCGCGTAAAGAACTCGCTGAAGATGTACTGGCTACCATTAAAGGTCTGGACCTTGGCGATATCATCGCAGTCGAAGGTTATATCGGTCGTTCGGGTAAAGGCGATCTGTATGTACATATCGAGCATTTTGAATTATTGACCAAATCATTGCGTCCACTGCCAGATAAGTTCCATGGTTTGAACGATACTGAAGTAAAGTATCGTAAACGTTATCTTGATCTGATCGTTAATGAAGAAACACGTAAAACTTTTGAGATTCGTGCCAAAGTTGTGGCAGGTATCCGTGCCTTCCTGACTGAAAAGCGCTATATGGAAGTTGAAACGCCAATGATGCATGTGATTCCAGGCGGTGCATCGGCACGTCCTTTCGAAACACATCATAATGCACTGGATATGCCATTGTTCCTGCGTATTGCGCCAGAGCTTTACTTAAAGCGTTTGGTAGTCGGCGGTTTTGAACGTGTGTTTGAAATTAACCGTAACTTCCGTAACGAAGGTATTTCTACGCGTCATAACCCTGAATTCACTATGATCGAATTCTATCAGGCGTATGCAGATTACAAAGATTTGATGGAATTGACCGAACAGATGCTGGAGCGTCTGGCGATTGATATCTTGGGTACCACTGACGTGCCTTATGGTGATGAAGTGTATAGCTTCAAAGGGCCATTCAAGAAAATTTCAATGTTCGATGCGATTCTGGAAAATAACCCGCAATTTACTCCTGAAAATGTCAATGACCGTGAGTTCCTGGCAAAATTCCTTCAGGAACAATTGAAAGAGCAAGTGAAGCCAGGTTTTGGTCTGGGCAAACTGCAAACCATGGTGTTTGAAGAAACCGTGGAAACCAAATTGCGTCAGCCGACGTTCATTACTGAATATCCAGCGGAAACTTCTCCATTGGCACGCCGTAATGATCATAATCCGCACATTACTGACCGTTTTGAATTCTTCATCGGTGGCCGTGAGTTGGCAAATGGCTTCTCTGAATTAAATGACCCAATCGATCAGGCTGAGCGTTTCCAGGCACAGGTCGCTGAAAAAGATGCTGGTGATGATGAAGCTATGCATTACGATGCAGACTTTGTAGAAGCACTGGAATACGGTCTTCCTCCAACAGCAGGTGAGGGTATTGGTATTGACCGTCTGGTGATGATCTTTGCCAATGCAGCAAGTATCCGCGATGTGATTTTGTTCCCGCATATGCGTCATAAAAATGCTTAAATGCTGAATTTGAAAAACCCGCTCTGGCGGGTTTTTTTATGCTTGAAATAAAATATATTCAAAAATTAAAGACAAAAAAAACGCAATGATTGGGGTGATCATTGCGTAGAAAAAGGAATGTTTTTTTCAAACTACATCAAGCTTAACTGTGGAGAGAGTTAAATCTGATTCCTTACTGAATATGACCATAATAGGACGCATTCTCATATGACTCATCAGTATTCATGTTAATACATGTTAAATAAGGTTAAAACTATGAAGATTATGTGGGGATATTTGCATCATTTTTGCGCAATTTTAGCTTAAACAAAAAAGCTCTTCATCAGAAGAGCTTTTAAGAGCAATTTTTTCTAATTAAAAATGGAATACACCGAGGCCAGATTTAACTTCATCCAGTGTCGCCTGGGTAATATCGCGACATTTATCCGTACCGGTTTTCAGGATATCCATGATGTAATCGGGATCTTTAGCCAGTTCAATACGACGCTCACGAATTGGGCCGATCAATTCTTTTAAAATACTTTCCAGACGTTTTTTCACTGTACCATCGCCTAAACCACCACGACGATAATGGGCTTTGAGCTCTTCCAGCTCTTCTTTATTTGGGTCAAAGGCATCTAGATAAGTAAATACCACATTGCCTTCGACCTGACCTGGATCTTCAATACGCAGATGATTCGGATCGGTATACATTGCATTGACGGCTTTCTTAATATCTTTATCTGTCGCATCCAGCACAATGGTATTGCCCAAAGATTTCGACATTTTTGCTTTACCATCAAAACCAGGTAGGCGACCAACATTGGAAAGAAGTGCCTTACATTCTGGTAGCAGGTCATGACCAATTTGACGGTTTAAACGACGCACGATTTCGTTGGTCTGTTCGATCATTGGAATTTGATCTTCACCCACAGGAACAACCGTTGCCTTAAATGCTGTAATGTCAGCAGCTTGAGCCACCGGGTAGCACAAGAAGCCGGCTGGAATATCACGCTCAAAACCACGCATCTGGATTTCAGATTTAATGGTCGGGTTACGCTCAAGACGTGAAACAGTCACAAAGTTGAGATATAGCATGGTCAGTTCATTTAAGGCAGGTAAGCATGACTGAACACAAATTGTGGTTTTAGTTGGATCAATACCGACAGCCAGATAATCCGTCGCCACTTCAATAATGTTACGACGTACTTTTTCAAAATTGTCCGCATTATCAGTTAGGGCTTGAGCATCGGCGAGTAACAAGTGTTGATGGTGAGAATCTTGCAGACCTACACGAGAGCGTAATGAACCCACAAAGTGGCCGAGGTGGAGTTGTCCGGTAGGACGGTCGCCCGTCAAGATCACTGGACGATTATCTTGATTACTCATTATCTATTCCAAAGGGTAGTCAGTACTACAGCTGTATTTTAACGAATGGCAACATTGTACGGCATTCTGTTTTTGATTGTCAGCCAGAAAAAAAGCTGTCGTAAAAAAATCTTATAAATTAAACAAGTGAATACAATATTTTTAAGAATTTTGATTAAACTATCTGGAAAGAAGATAAGGATAATAAGTATGGCGAGCAGTTTATTACTATTATTAGATGATATTGCTACTGTTCTGGATGATGTCGCTGTCATGAGCAAAATGGCAGCAAAAAAAACAGCAGGCGTCCTTGGTGATGATCTGGCTTTAAATGCGCAGCAAGTGACAGGTGTGCGGGCTGATCGTGAATTACCGGTGGTCTGGAAAGTTGCCAAAGGTTCTTTTGTTAATAAACTGATTTTGGTGCCGCTGGCATTATTAATCAGCTTTATTGCAGGCTGGCTGATTAATCCCTTGTTGGTGCTGGGTGGTTTGTTCCTATGTTATGAAGGCGTGGAAAAAATTATTCATACCTTGCATACACCGAAGGCCAAGGACGCGGAACAGGCGCGTGAGCAATTGATTCATACAGAAATGGATTTGCACCAGTTTGAAAATGAAAAAGTCAAAGGTGCTATTCGCACTGACTTTATCCTGTCTGCTGAAATTATCGTGATTACTTTGGGAACGGTCGCCGCAGCCTCGATGCTGACCAAAGTGACTGTTTTAAGCCTGATCGCGGTGGTGATGACCATTGGTGTTTATGGTTTTGTTGCGCTGATTGTCAAACTGGATGATATCGGTCTGCATCTGACTGAACAGCAGTCCGATTTTAAACAAAAAATAGGACGTGGCTTGTTGGCATTTGCCCCGATCTTAATGAAAATTCTCTCCATTGTTGGGACCGCTGCGATGTTTCTGGTGGGCGGTGGAATTATTAACCATGCAATTCCTTTTATTCATCACTTTACTGAAGACAGTGTTGCTTATGTGCAGGATATTCCCAGCATTGGCAACATTGTCGGTGCCGTAACACCGACCTTGATTAATTTCGCAGTAGGAATTTTAGCGGGTCTGCTGGTCATGCTGGTCATCAGCCTGATTAAGAAAATCTGGCCTAAATCATCAAAAGCTTAAGGTGTGGAAATATCTGGATATTGAGCAGATTAAGAAAAGGAAAAGACTATGCGTTGGAAAGGTCGTCGTGTCAGTAGCAATGTAGAAGACCGTCGCGGTGGTGGTGCCAAAGCTGGCGGAATCAGTATTGTTGGATTGATTGTGGCCTTTGTGGCCTGGAAGTTTTTCGGTGTCGATCCACAACAGGCTTATCAAACCACCAAGCAGGTCACTCAGGGGGTATCGGGTGCGGCAGAAACACGTGGCCTGGAAAATCCCACGCCAGAACAGCAGGAGTCGATTGATTTTGTTGGAACTGTATTGGCAGATACTGAAGATACCTGGAATCAGGTGTTTCAGCAGCAGTTAAATCAGCAGTATGTCCCACCGAAACTGGTGTTGTTTAACGGCATCGTGAATTCTGGTTGTGGTACTGCTCAGGCGGCGATGGGGCCTTTCTACTGCCCGACAGACCAGAAAGTGTATATCGATACTGCATTCTTTAAAGATATGCGTACCCAAATGGGCATTACCGGAGAACAGAATGCCACCGAACTTTCCCGCAATGATCAGGCGGGGGATTTTGCGCTGGCCTATGTCGTGGCCCATGAAGTGGGGCATCATATCCAGACGATTTTAGGTATTTCTTCTCAAGTACAGCAAGCACGTCAGCAAGCAAGCGAAGTGCAAAGTAATCAGCTTTCAGTGCGTCAGGAATTGCAGGCAGACTGTCTGGCCGGCGTTTGGGCTTACCATAATCATGAACGTACCCAATTTCTGGAACAGGGTGATGTGCAGGAAGCGATGGATGCCGCCCATAAAATTGGCGATGATTATTTACAGAAACGTGCTCGCGGGCAGGTGGTGCCGGACAGCTTTACCCATGGCAGCAGCGCGCAGCGGGTACAATGGTTTAACACCGGCTTGAAATCCGGTCAAGTTGCGAATTGTGATACCTTTAATCAAAATATTTAAATGACTTCGATAAAAAAAGGAGCAGATGCTCCTTTTTTTATTTATGCAGAAAACGCCGGAAGTTTCTTAATATTTTTATACTGACAAATAAGGCAGCCAAAGCAAACAGTGCAATTGCAAAGACTGTATATTTGAGGTTGCTAATGTCATTTTGATAAAACTGCTGAATTTCTTGTTTGTTATATTCTAAAGCAGTTGCTTTGCCGGTTCGGCTATCTCTGAACTGGATTTTTTCAATATAGAACAGATTTCCCGCTTTGATTAAGTCAACAGTCTGGATTTGACGGGTATGCGATTGATTGTCTTCATCGCTACATAAAGCGCTGTAATGTTCACAGTTGATTTTGGCCACATAACCATTTCCTGCAATCAGAATAAAAATTGCATTGTCTGGTCGCTGGTTATTGGACACCAATACATACTGTTCGCCGGCTGTACTTTTTAAGGGAATGCTGGTGGCTTGCTGATAATGCTGTTCTGCTTGCAGAATTTCCTGAATTTTAGCAAAGCAGGTAAAACATAAGGACAACGTGATCAGAAAAATCACGCTGGCAAAACAGAGACGAAAAATGGTTTTGACAGTTTGATGCATGGGAGAAAAATTCAAAATAGAATAATGGGAAAGCAAAAGCCGAGTGCTGATCTGTATGTTAAATCATCATTCGAAAATACTGAAAAGAAACTTAACTCAATTCGATAAAAAAGCGGACTAAACTTGTTTTGCCAGAATACCTTGCTATTCAAATCTCTATTTTAACAACGCCTCTCGGCGCATAGTGCTCCATATCGCCCGATTTTAGGAAACCGAATGGGAAATTTCTTTTTTCTTCAGCTACTCACGGTGGTCTTTGCTCTGTCTATTGCCACGACCATGTTTAATAAGCGCGTTTTAGGCTTTCCGCAAGCGATCGGTGTCCCTATTGTCTCTGCAATCTTTGTTTTCATTTTGCAGTGGGGCGCCAGTTTACTGCATGGTAATCCATTCTTTAGCATCAATATTGACAATATCGAGCAGGCTGTTCGTCACGTCGATTTCTATGATTTTCTGATCAATGGTGTGATCTGTTTTATCCTGACTTCATCTGCGCTGAAGTTTAAGGTCTCAGATTTGCGTAACCACTGGCGGCCGATCAGTATTTTGGCTGGTCTGGCTTTGGTGTTCTGTGCAGTGTTCTTTGGTGTGGTGTTGTATGGTTATCAGTTCCTGATTGGTAAACATGTTGACCTGCTGGTTTTGCTCTTGTTAGGGGCGGCCTTGGGCGCCACAGATCCGATCGGCATCAAAGGCGTATTGAGTTCGGTTCGCGCACCGCATCATTTGATTGTCAAGCTTGAAGGCGAATCACTGTTTAATGATGCAATGTGTATTGCCTTATTTATGACCTTGCTCAATGTTCTGCAAGGTGAAAACTTTACGGTACTGGCAGTGCTGCAAACCTTGCTTTATGAAATTGTCGTGGCGGTGCTGATTGGTCTCGGATTCGGTTTTGCGATCTTGCGGATTTTGCGCGGTAAGCATGAAATGGAATCTCTGATTTTGACCACGGCCTTGCTGGCTTGTGGTTCCTATCTGGTGGCTTTGCTGGCACATGCTTCCGCGCCAATTGCCTGTGTGATTGGTGGTTTGATTGTTGGCAATAAATGGAAAGAAATCCTGGCAGATGCTGAAATTGGTGACGTTAATCATTTCTGGCATACGGTTGAGGGAATTATCAATTCATTCCTGTTTACCCTGATTGGTCTAGAATTGTTTATTCTGGACTTGAGTACCAGTCTGGTTCTGGGCGGAATGGTGGCTTTTGTGATTCTACATCTGGCCCGTTTTGCAGCCAACTATCTGGCCTTTGCCATGTTCCCAAAAGTCAGCAAGAAAAGCTATAACGGCAGTTTGACCATCCTGTCTTGGGGCGGAGTACGGGGCGGGATTTCCTTGGCTTTAATTCTGGCGGTCGCCAATGTTCCTCAGCTAGAAGCCTATAGCAGTATTCTAGTGGGTTACACCTTTATTGTGGTACTGCTGTCCGGTGTGGTGTGCGGCTTGGGCCTGCCTGCGGTCATGAATGCGTTTTATTATAATCCCAATGAAGCGACGCAGGGCTTTAAAGGCTGGTATCAACGCATGTGCCATAAAATGAATCGTAAGGGTTTTCGCTATATTGTCGGGGAAGATGCCAAAGGAAATGAGACCATCACTATCTTTCAGCCAGAGATTCTGATTGATCAGAAAGATGCAGATGGAGTCGCCACGGTGCATCATCCAGATAAGGTTCAGGAAGTAAAACGCTTAGAAAATCCGGATAATTTCTAAAGATAAAACTTAAAAGATCAAGATGCTGCCGGATTATTTCTATCGTGAGATGAGAGAGCTTGAATCAGTGTCTTTCAATCAGGTTTGATTATTATCATCTAGCTTATTTACTGGGGTGAATTGTGATTTTTGATTTAAATGAGCTATTAATAAGATGAAAATGACCAAGACAAGTTCAGCTAGTCAGGAAATGGTAGAAATGATTTTGGCTGTGGTCAATCAGATTCCATATGCCAAAGTCGCCACCTACGGACAGATTGCCAGGCTGGCAGGTTTACCCAAACATGCGCGATTGGTCGGACGGGTATTAAGTCATCTAGATTTGGACACTGATATTCCTTGGTATCGGGTCATCAATGCTCAAGCGAAAATCAGTGTGAAGCAACTGGACGAATATGGCCAGAATATCCAGCAGCACAAACTTATGCAGGAAGGAATTTGTTTTAGAGGTGATCGAGTGGATTTAAAACGCTATCAATGGGATGGTCGAGTAGAGATATAAAAATCCCCACTTGGTGAAAAGTGGGGATTTTAAAGATGATTTAGTTGCGAATCACCATTACTGGAATATCCGCTTGGCCGAGAATGCTTTGCGCTACGCTGCCAAGGAACAGTTTTTTGAAGCCAGTACGGCCATGAGAACCAATCACGATCAGGTCAGAATTTAAATCTTTAGCTGCTTTGACAATCTCGCTATAAATTACCTGACCCTCAAGGAGCTGTGTATCCACTTCAACACCGGCACCAGAGAATTTTGCTTTGGCTTCATCCAGCGTTTTCAGGATGGAAGTGCGGGCACGTTCAATCAGGTCATTGGTTTGTGCCGCAGAGATATATTCCGCAGCGATATAAGGGTCCAGCGCCAGCACCTGAACCACTGTGACTTTACTGTTAAATGCTTTGGCAATTTCTACAGCTTTATCCACTGCAGCATACGATGTTTCTGAACCGTCAACAGGTACTAAAATATGTTCAAAAGGCATTAGAATTCTCCTGAGGGGAATTTAGAGTTATAAAATTATGACGCGTTAAACCGGGTACGAATAGTTGTTTATACTTTGATCATAGCCTGTATTGTATAAAAATAAAACCAAGTAAATACATAGGTATAATGTCTAATAGATTAAAAAATGAAGCACCTGTTTAGAGCTATTTAATTGGGTGATTTATTTAGCCTAAGTTAATAATTTATATGTAATTAATGTGATAGCCTAAGACAGTGATTAATCACATCGAATAGAGGTCGGGTCTAATTTTATTTGCGGTGACAGCTGTTCATAGCGATTTAAAATTGTTTGAGTTTCACCTGCATAAATTTTTTGCTGTAGCTGCCGGATTTTATGTTCTGTCACATGTAAACGCACACAATGTAATGCAATCTGATTTTCCCGGGTTACCGCCAGTCGTTGGGTCTGATCATATTCCGGATAGCGCCCGATTTTCTGCTGTGCTCTGCTGAGTTGTGCCAAGGACCGTTTTTGCTGCATGCTCATCAGTTGCTGCTGATTAATCCACTGTGCCACATCACGTCTGACGCCATTATAATCTACGAAAATAGGCGAGATGATCTGGCAGGCACTCAGACTTGAAATGCCAATGAGTAAAATAAATATTTTGATTTTATACATTTGATGAATCCTTGAAGAATTAAATGGTGCTATGAATGCGTGAATTACATACTAAAAAAACCTTTTTTGTTTAAAATTTAAAAGTTTATTCCGTATTTGCATAAAGACTGAACATTTGTGTTTTAAAATGCTTGACGATAGAAGCTGAAATTACGATAATGCGCACACAGTTTACGGCTATGTAGCTCAGTTGGTTAGAGCACCGCACTCATAATGCGGGGGTCACAAGTTCAAGTCTCGTCATAGCCACCATTTTAAAAGACCAAGCTCTCAGCTTGGTCTCTTTTTTTGTCTTTTAAAAAGTACTGAAAACCATAAAAAATATTTGAAGCATCCACTAATTTTGGCAGTTTCCGCAAAACATCACTTTTTTAATATTGGGCGAATCTTCATTTTTACTGCCGCATAAAAAAATCGCCCAAGCATTCACTTGGACGATTCTGATTTACATCATTGAAAACAGAATTTAGCTACCTGCTTTCCAGCCATTCACGATTGGATAACGACGCTCACGGCCATACGAACGTGAACTGATACGTGGCCCAATGGCACCTTGGCGGCGCTTGTACTCATTGATATCAACCAGACGAATCACTTTCTTCACGACTTCAGCATCAAAGCCTTTGGCAATGATATCGTCTTGGCTCATGTCTTCTTCAATATACGAATACAAGATCGCATCCAGAATGTCATAGGCAGGCAAAGAGTCTTGATCGACCTGATCCGGACGCAGTTCTGCTGAAGGTGGACGGGTAATCACACGTTCTGGAATCACTGGAGTTTCAGAAATGCTGTTACGATATTTCGCCAATTCAAACACAATGGTTTTATACACATCTTTCAGCACCGCATAACCACCGACCATATCGCCATACAGGGTGCAATAACCGACAGCTAGTTCAGATTTATTACCAGTTGCCAGCACCAGATTACCGAATTTGTTAGACAGAGCCATCAATAAGGTGCCACGTGAACGTGCTTGCAGGTTTTCCTCGGTGGCATCGACTGGAGCATTACCAAAGAATGGGAATAGCACCTGCATAAAGCCGCTTACCACTGGATTGATTTCGGCAATACCGAAAGTCACGCCCATATTTTTGGCTTGAGCCGCTGCATCTTCTACACTGATTTGTGCGGTATAAGTATATGGCATCATCACAGCTTGAACTTTATCTGCCCCAAGCGCATCTACAGCAATCGCTAGGGTCAGGGCAGAGTCAATCCCGCCAGACAGTCCTAGAATCACACCTGGGAAGCCAGAACGCTGTACATAATCACGTGTGGCCATGACCAGGCTTTGATAAATCTCAGCCATGGTGTCTAAAGCAGGTGCAATTGCGCCTTTGCTGAATTGCAGCTGTTCAGCATTGAATTCTGCAATTGCCAGATTTTCCTGGAAAGTTGGTGCCTGTAAAGCCACCTCGCCAGATTTGTTGAGCACAAAACTGGTACCGTCAAAGATCAGATCATCCTGGCCACCAACCTGGTTACAGTACACCAGATTGATATTCAGCTGTTTGGCCAAGGCCGCCATGGTTTCAATGCGATGTTGTGGTTTACCCACTTCATATGGCGAGGCATTCAGTACCAAAGCTGTGTCGATATTCAATTTTGCCAGTTGCTGAACAGTCGCCAAAGACCAGACATCTTCACAGATCAGTACGCCAAATTTATGTCCAAGATACTCAAATACCAGATGCTGATGACCTTCGCCAAAATAACGCTTTTCATCAAATACACCATAGTTTGGCAACACTTGTTTGTTATAAACACCCAGTACTTCGCCATCTTTCATGACAGCAGCCGAGTTATAACGCTGACCATCTTCAGTTTGATTAACAAAACCAAAGACCATGACAATATCTTTTACTTCAGTCAGCTTTTCAAAAGCAGTTTTGGTGCGTTTCACCAAGCTTGGGCGAATTAATAAGTCTTCTGCAGGATAGCCCAGCGTTGAAAGTTCAGGAAAGATAATCAGATCCGCTTTATCTTTTTTAGCCTGATTGGCCAGATCAATCATTTTTTGCGTATTTGCATCCAGATTGCCCACGTGTGGAGAAAATTGAGCAATCGCAATTTTAAAACTTTTCATTCCAAGTAAATCCTATTCCTATAGGTTGATACACTAAATTACTGATTTTTATAATTCTAATTATTCAGTTGAGTGCACTTCGATATTCATAAAATGCCAAATGGCTTAAATAAAAAAACTTTTTATCGCATGATCATTGAATCTTAATGTGCGATGCAAAATAATCATACCGGCCTATTTTATCGAAATTTTATCGATAAGCTAGAGTTGATTTAGCAGAACAGGCATTGAGTGAAAAAAGTTATTATATAAAATTAGAAAATATGCTGATTTTTTATGCATCTAGGCTTATGTAGATTTAAAGACTGAAATCTAAATTTTGGCTTTTAAAATATGCCTTAGCTATATTGTTTGGAATTAAACTGATTAAATATCATCTGTTTATTTTTGGATTTAAAATAATATTCGGAATTTTTTTTAGAAAAATATCCCGGGCAATATCGCCTTGTTGTTCAATATTGTAGGTTGAAAATGATTTGTTGGGATTAAATTGATATTTGTACGGATTATATTTTCCCAAGCTGAGAAAATAAGCACTTTGTAAAAATGCCCCTTTTAAAAGCACATTGATCTGACATTGGTGTTGATAAATATGCGCCATCTCATGAATAAATAGTGCCTGATAAGATAAACTCTCGCGCGAATAATCTTCCCGATAATTTAAATTGCGTACATGGATGTAGCCACTGGGCGCCATAATGACATGTTTGGATTGCCAAGGCAGGTAGGGGTGATTCATGATTTTAACGCGAGAATAATCGATCAGGTTGCCAAATACTTGTTGGGAAATTTTGATTTCACCAGACGTTAAACTGCGGCACTTAAACTGTTCAAAATGAACCAATCTCAAAATAAAGGGTAGAAAATACAACAGCATTCAATATACGTCCTGTTTTTAGGTGACTTAATCCGTGAATATGATTTTGATATATTCATTTTAAAACGTTTCAGGTCAATTTTTTGTAGGCTTTTGTCAGCACTAAAAAAACCACCCAAGAGGGTGGTTTTTTTAAGTCTTTCGACGCGGTTCGAATTAACGAACGATATCGCGTTGAACTTCGCCAGTGTAAAGCTGACGAGGACGACCGATCTTGTAAGGACCGCTGTGCATTTCTAACCAGTGGCTGATCCAACCAACAGTACGTGCAAGCGCGAAGATCACAGTAAACATTTCTGTCGGGATACCAATCGCTTTAAGGATGATACCTGAGTAGAAGTCTACGTTCGGGTAAAGGTTACGCTTGATGAAGTATTCGTCAGAAAGTGCGATACGTTCAAGTTCCATAGCCAATGCAAGCTGTGGATCATTGATGCCAAGTGCACCAAGAACTTCGTCACAAGTTTCTTTCATTACTTTCGCACGTGGATCGAAGTTTTTGTAAACACGGTGACCGAAGCCCATGAGTTTAACTTCTTTAGTTTTCACTTTTTCCATGAAGCCAGCAACGTTCTCTACAGTGCCGATTTCATCAAGCATCTTAAGAACAGCTTCGTTCGCGCCGCCGTGAGCAGGGCCCCAAAGTGCAGAGATACCAGCAGCGATACATGCATACGGATTCGCACCGGTAGAACCAGCTAAACGTACTGTAGACGTAGACGCATTTTGTTCGTGGTCAGCATGAAGCGTGAAGATACGGTCCATTGCTTTTGCAAGAATTGGATCAACTTTATAATCACGGTCTGCAGGAGTAGCAAACATCATGTGCAGGAAGTTTTCTGCATAACCAAGGTCGTTACGTGGGTAAACGAATGGTTGACCGATGGTGTACTTGTAGCTCCAAGCCGCCAGCGTAGGAATCTTCGCGATTAAACGAATTGCAGTGATTTCACGGTGGTTCACATCTTCGATGTCAAGGTTGTTGTGATAGAACGCAGACAACGCACCAACCACACCTACCATGATCGCCATAGGATGCGCATCACGACGGAAACCATTGTAGAAACGGCTAACTTGATCGTGAACCATCGTATGGTTACGTACTTTAGCGTCAAATTCTTCTTTTTGCTCAGCAGTTGGAAGTTCGCCATTTAACAATAAATAGCAAGTTTCCAGGTAATCAGCTTTAGTCGCCAATTGATCGATTGGGTAGCCGCGGTGTAAAAGTACACCTTTGTTACCATCGATGAACGTGATTTTAGACTCGCACGCAGCTGTCGCCATAAAACCAGGATCAAAAGTAAAGTGACCTGCAGCCAACACATCTTTAACGTCGATTACATCTGGGCCCAATGTGCCGCTGTAAATTGGTAATTCAATTTCTTTGCCATCAAGCTGTAAAACGGCTTTTTTGCCAGTTGCTGCAGACATTCAATAGATCTCCTGTCCTGGTGAATGTTTTATCTGACTCGTAGTACTAATCTTTTAATGCGCGAATCAGACGGGTCAAAAATTTGCTATAAGATTAGTGAGTACTGAAATTTTGTCAATTATACTTATGGATGAAAAATGACGGCCGCACAGCAGTTTAGTCACATTCGCTCAGTATAAAAAGTTCAGTAAAATCACAGCATCAAACCTCTATAATAAGTCAAATTGATGCAGAGGTGCAGAAAAAAATAGACTGCTTGGGGCATTTGTAAGCGTTTTTTCCTAGCAAGAAATGCGGGCGAAAATAGTGAAAGATTAAGGTGAGCATGCTTAAAACTATATAAATCTCATAACTTACATCGTTTTTGCCAAGTTGAATTTCAGAGGTAGAATTATAAATAAAAGCAATTAATTGAATTTTGAATATGGTTCAATTGATTAAAAAGTAGCTTAATAAATGGCCAACTTTGCAGCAAAGGTAGGCAGTATAAAAATAAATGAATGATTTTTTGAATCTAAATGCTTCAAATCGATTGAAAAACCCATCGTGTGGTGCACTAAGTCGCTATTTAACATCAGGTTATCTGAATCAGCGAGCTGCTGCTTGATTGGGGTAATTGGTCTGTTAAATATAGACACTTGATTTAAATCTGAATTAAAAAGAGATTTAAATAATATTTGTGATGGAACTGTGCATCTTTAGTCTAAAACTCAAACATGATCCTGTAGGCTGAAAACCGAGTAAATTAATCATCTTAATTATTTAAAAACAATCATATAGATAGGAATTGAAAGGGCGGAATAATATATAAAGTACGACTTATTGTTGTTAATGATTCTTATTTAATGGTTTTTTATCCAAAAAGCCAAATTCAGCCGTTTGTATTTTAATAGTTCACGTTTTATAATTCAGTGTCGTTTTGATTTTAGGCATGTATTTGCCTGAGAATGCCAGCTTTCCTTCGAATTAATTCCAACAAACTCCGGATGGAGTTTTTACTTACAGGATGCCCGCTGTGAAAAGCAACAGACCTGTCAATTTGTCCATGGGTCAAGTTTTAGAAGTAAACTTAAAATCCCCTGTGGCTATTGCATCAATTCTACACCGTCTCTCTGGTGTCATCGTATTTTTACTTGTACCGGTACTTTTGTGGCTTTTAGACAAATCGTTGTCTTCTGCTGAAGGTTTTGCTGAAGTTCAGGCAATCTTTAGTGGCTTCATTGTGCGCTTTATCGTATGGGTGTTTGTAGCCGGCTTACTTTTCCATTTTATTATGGGTATTAAGCATTTACTTGCTGACCTTGGTTTTGCTGAAGAACTGCAAAGTGGTCGTGTGGCAGCTACTATTTCATTGATCTTGGCTGCGATTTCTATTGTCGCATCATTTGTATGGATTGTTCTCTAATGAAAAGTGCTACAGGTTTAACGGGTTCAGGTTCTCGCGATTGGTATATCCAACGCGTAAGTGCTGTTGTATTAGCTGTTTATACTGTTGTGGTATTGGGTTGGATCCTTCTGAATGGTGGATTTAACTATGAACAATGGTTTGGCTTTATGATGACATTACCAATGAAGATTATGTCTTTATTGGCAGTCTTATCTCTTGTCGCACACGCTTGGATCGGTATGTGGCAGGTATTCACGGATTATGTGACTACTCGTCAAATGGGTCCTTCAGCTTCAGGTTTACGCCTTGTACTGACTTCAGCAGTGATCATTGCTGTACTTGCATATGCAATCTGGGCGATCCAGATTTTTTGGGCGAATTGATAGGAAACAATCATGGGCGCTATAAACCCTAAAGAAGATTACACAAATATTCCGCACGAAACTTTCGATGCTGTCATCGTTGGTGGTGGTGGTTCAGGTATGCGTGCGTCTTACCAACTTGCTCAAGCTGGTTTGAAAGTTGCGGTTCTGACTAAAGTATTCCCAACTCGTTCGCACACTGTTGCAGCGCAGGGTGGTATTGGTGCATCTCTTGGTAACATGCAAGAAGATAACTGGCACTACCACTTCTACGACACTGTAAAAGGTTCGGACTGGTTAGGTGACCAAGACGCAATCGAGTTCATGACTCGTGAAGCGCCTCAAGTGGTTTATGAACTTGAACATCTAGGTATGCCATTTGACCGTAATGCTGACGGTACAATTTACCAGCGTCCATTCGGTGGTCACTCAGCAAACTACGGTGAAAAAGCTGTGCCACGTGCATGCGCTGCTGCCGATCGTACCGGTCACGCACTTCTTCACACGCTTTATCAAAGCAACGTGAAAATGGGCACTCAATTCTTCGTTGAATGGATTGCGCTTGACCTGATCCGTAACGAAAAAGGCGACGTTCTTGGTGTTACAGCAATTGATCAGGAAACTGGTAAAATTGCAGTATTCCAAGCAAAAGCGACTTTGTTCGCTACTGGTGGTGCTGGTCGTGTGTACCGTGCATCTACAAATGCTTATATCAACACTGGTGACGGTCTTGGTATGGCTGCTCGTGCAGGTATTCCATTACAAGATATGGAATTCTGGCAATTCCACCCAACGGGTGTTGCGGGTGCAGGTGTATTGTTGACTGAAGGTTGTCGTGGTGAAGGTGCAATCCTTCGTAACAAAGACGGCGAACCGTTCATGGAACGTTATGCTCCAACTTTGAAAGACTTGGCGCCACGTGACTTCGTATCACGTTCTATGGACCAGGAAATCAAAGAAGGTCGTGGTTGTGGTCCTAAAGGTGACTACATTCTTCTTGATATGACGCACTTAGGTGCAGATACGATCATGAAACGTCTTCCATCTGTATTCGAGATTGGTAAGAAATTCGCGAACGTTGATATCACTAAAGAGCCGATTCCAGTAGTACCAACAATCCATTATCAAATGGGTGGTATTCCAACGAATATTCATGGTCAGGTTGTGGTTCCTGAATCTCGCGAAACAACTCCGCTTGAAGCACACTACAACAAAGATACTGATGTTTATTCTACAAATGCGGAAGGCCGCGACTTCACTAAGCCAGTGAAAGGTTTCTATGCAATTGGTGAATGTTCATGTGTATCTGTACATGGTGCGAACCGTTTAGGTACAAACTCATTGCTTGACTTGGTTGTATTCGGTAAAGCTGCTGGTCAACATATCATTGATTATGTGACTAAACATCATGGTGATGACTACCAACCGCTTCCTACGACTGTGCTTGAGCAAACTGTTGAACGTATTCGTAAATTGGATGAGTCGACTTCAGGTGAAAATGCTCAAGAAGTTGCTGATGCAATCCGTGACATCGTTCAAGACCACGCTGGTGTATTCCGTACATCTGCGCTTCTAGACGAAGGTGTGAAGCAGATTCTTGCAATTGAACCGCGCGTACGCAATATTCACTTGAAAGACAAATCTAAAGTATTCAACACTGCACGTATTGAAGCGCTTGAAGTTGAAAACTTGTATGAAGTTGCGAAAGCAACGCTTATTTCAGCTGCTGCTCGTAAAGAATGCCGTGGTGCACATACGGTTGTAGACTTTGAAGAGTCTCCAGACCATGCTGAATACCCATATGGTCGTCGTGATGATGAGTGGATGAAGCACACTTTATGGTTCTCTGCGGATAACCGTCTAGAGTACAAGCCAGTTCGTTACCGTCCATTGTCGGTTGACGCGATTCCACCTAAACCACGTACATTCTAATCAGGAGAATTCAGATGAGTAGAGGTACTCGTACATTTCATATCTACCGCTACGATCCTGACAAGGATAAAGCACCGTACATGCAAACTTTCAAACTTGAACTGACTGATAAGCACCGTATGTTGCTTGACGCACTTCTTGCATTGAAAGTACAGGACGAGACTTTAACGTTCCGTCGTTCATGTCGTGAAGGTATTTGTGGTTCTGATGGCGTGAACATCAATGGTAAAAACGGTTTGGCGTGTCTTTGGAACCTGAACGATTTACCAAATGAAATTACTGTTCGTCCATTGCCTGGTCTTCCTGTAGTGAAAGACTTGGTGGTTGACATGAACCAGTTCTATGATCAGTACAACAAGATCCATCCATTCTTGATCAACAACCAGCCTGCGCCTCCTAAGGAGCGTTTACAGTCTCCTGAAGAGCGTGAGCATCTTGATGGTCTATATGAATGTATTCTATGTGCATGCTGTTCAACTTCATGCCCGTCATTCTGGTGGAACCCGGACAAGTTCTTGGGTCCTTCAGCATTGTTGAACGCTTACCGCTTCATCATTGACTCGCGTGACACTGGAACACAAGAGCGTTTGGCTCGTCTAGACGACCCGTTCTCATTGTTCCGTTGTAAAGGCATCATGAACTGTGTATCTGTATGTCCTAAAGGCTTGAACCCAACAAAAGCAATCGGTCACATCCGTAATATGCTTTTAGATATGGCAGGCTAATAGGCTGCTCTTCGCAGTTTAGAAAAAAGCACACCTTCAGGTGTGCTTTTTTTATGCAAACTATTGGAAAAATTAAAAAATCATAAGATAAAAATAAAGATACTATACTTAAAATGTATAAAGTTGAGTGAAACAGTCAGGAAAAGGGTAAGGGCTTTGAGCGCCATATAAGAAGAACATGTGATTATTTTGGGTATTTATGATTTTTAGATGTAAAACTGACCTGAAAAATAGCAAGAACGATGTTATTATATAACGGAAATTTAAGGAGGGAGTGGATTGAAAGGTTTGCTCTCTTTTTATTTATCGGAAATGCTTAGGACTTAAGTCTACATTGAATCTATTTTTGAGATAAAGCACCATATATTAGAGTAAAATATCTGAACTGTATTTAGCCAATTTATGGAAGGTATGTGTCAAAAAAATCAATTGAAAAGTTGAGATTATGTTAGCATTTAGCCCATGACTATGTTTAAAAAATGCCACGCCAGGTACATTTTTTAAACACTGCATAATCAGGGACTGGTATATAAAGGTAGACCCGAGTCGCTTTAGAAAAAATCTTTGTTAATGCTTGCTTTTTTCTAAGTCGATTTGCAAAAAATTGCCCGGTTTCGATCGGGTATTCAATGAGTGATGATGCCGCTGAGGGGCGTTATTGTTCATTAAACATATCAAGATTTTCTTGGTGTGGTGATAACGCCTCATGGCTTATGCCTTATGGGGGACTAGTATCATATTACCAATTTGATGCTAATAATCCTGGGTTTTGCTTAAAAAGCATCCTGAAAATGTTTTTGCAATAGGAAATGGGTCCACAAATGCAAGAAGTTGCTGACGCTCTGCGTCTTGACACTGAACTTTCCGCTGATAGTGCAGCGTATATTGAAGAACTTTATGAGCAGTATCTGACTGCTCCAGACTCAGTGGGTGCTGACTGGAGAGCGTACTTCGATAAATTCCCAAAAGGTGATCAACCACACAGTAATGTACGTGAGCAATTCCTACTTTTAGGTCGCAATTCAAGCCGTATTCAGCCTATTGTTCAGTCGACAGTCAGCTCAGAGCATGAACGTCGTCAAATTGGCGTGCTACAGCTGATTGCTGCGTACCGTAACCGTGGCCACCAGAAAGCAAAACTGGATCCATTAGGTTTGGCGAAGCGTGAAGTTGTGCCTGATCTAGATCTTGCTGCGCATGGTTTGACTCAGTCTGACTTAGACACAGTATTCAATACTGGTAACCTGGCGATCGGTAAAGAAGAAGCGACTTTGGCTGAAATGGTTCAGTCAATGGAAGCCACTTACTGTGGTTCAATCGGTGCTGAATACATGCACATCGTGGACACCAAAGAAAAACGTTGGATTCAACAACGTCTAGAAAGTGCACGCGGTCAATATGGCTTCAATGCTGATCAAAAGAAACATGTCCTTGAGCGTTTAACTGCGGCTGAAGGCCTAGAAAAATATCTTGGTAATAAATTCGTTGGTGCCAAACGTTTCGGCGTTGAAGGTGGTGAAGCATTCATCCCGATGGTCAACGAAATTATTCAGCGTGCAGGTTCTGTAGGCTGTAAAGAAGTTGTGATCGGTATGCCTCACCGCGGCCGTTTAAACCTTCTTGTTAACATCATGGGTAAGAACCCGGCTGACCTGTTTGGTGAGTTCGAAGGTAAGTCTATTCACAAGAAAGGTTCTGGTGACGTTAAGTATCACCAAGGCTTCTCTTCAAACGTGATGACTCCAGGTGGCGAAGTTCACTTGGCATTGGCGTTTAACCCGTCACACCTTGAAATCGTTGGCCCTGTGGTTGAAGGTTCAGTACGTGCACGTCAAGTACGTCGTAAAGACATTGGCGGCGATGACGTATTGCCATTAATCGTACACGGTGATGCTGCATTTGCAGGTCAGGGCGTTAACCAGGAAACTTTCCAGATGTCACAAACTCGCGGTTATACCGTGGGTGGTACAGTGCACATTGTAATTAACAACCAGGTTGGTTTCACGACGTCTGATCCACGTGACGCACGTTCTACAGAATACTGTACTGACATCGCAAAAATGATTCAGGCACCGATCTTCCATGTGAATGGTGATGATCCTGAAGCTGTGGTGTTCATTTCACAATTGGCACATGACTTCCGTCATACCTTCCGTAAAGACGTTGTGATTGACATGTTCTGCTACCGTCGTCGTGGTCATAACGAAGCGGATGAGCCAGCTGCAACTCAACCAATGATGTATCAAGTGATTAACAAAAAAGCGACCACTCGTACGCTTTATGCTGACCAACTTGTACAACAAAATGTTCTGGATCGTGCTGCTGCTGATGCAATGGTTGAACAATACCGTTCAGACCTTGAAGCAGGCAAGCATGTTGCCAATGCATTGGTACTTGAACCAAATACCAAAATGTTTGTCGACTGGTCTCCATACTTGGGTCACGAGTACACAGACGTATGGGATACATCATTCCCAATCGAACGCTTGAAAGAACTCGGTACCAAAATGCGTGAGCTTCCAGAAGGCTTCGTTATGCAGCGTCAGGTTGCAAAAGTGATTGACGACCGTCTGAAAATGCAAACTGGCGAAATGCCGCTGAACTGGGGGGCTGCAGAAACTTTAGCGTATGCAACTATTCTAGATGAAGGCTTCCTGGTTCGTTTAACTGGTGAAGACGTGGGTCGTGGTACTTTCTCACACCGTCATGCGAAATTGCATAACCAGGTAGACGGTTCAACTTACATTCCATTATGTAACCTGAAAGAAAACCAGCCACGTACAGCAATTTATGACTCTTTATTGTCAGAAATGGCGGTACTTGCATTTGAATACGGTTATGCAACGACTCTTCCTAAGAGCTTGATTATCTGGGAAGCTCAGTTCGGTGATTTCGCTAACTGTGCGCAAGTTGTAATTGACCAGTTCATCGCATCTGGTGAAACTAAATGGGAACGCGTATGTGGTTTAACTATGCTTCTTCCACATGGTTTTGAAGGTCAAGGTCCAGAGCATTCATCTGCACGTTTAGAACGTTTCTTACAGCTTTGTGCTGAAGACAACATGCAAGTGATGACACCGACTACACCAGCGCAAATTTTCCATGCGATGCGTCGTCAAGCACTTCGTCCAATCCGCAAACCAATGATCATCATGTCACCGAAGTCATTGCTTCGTCACAAACTTGCAACCTCTACGCTTGAAGAGCTTGCAAATGGTTCATTCCAGACTGTGATTGACGAAATCGACAACATCAACAAATCTGATGTAACTCGTTTGGTGCTTTGTGGTGGTAAGGTTTATTACGATTTACTTGAAAAACGTCGTGAACAGGAATTAAACAACACTGCAATCGTTCGTATCGAACAATTGTACCCATATCCAGAACAACGTATTGCTGAAGTACTTGCTTCTTATCCAAATCTAAAAGAAGTGGTTTGGACTCAAGAAGAGCCGAAAAACCAAGGTGCTTGGTTATTCATTGCTCCTCGTTTATATGACGATGTAATGAAAACAGGTAAACAGGTACGTGTTAGCTACGCAGGTCGTCCAGCTTCTGCTGCGCCAGCTTGCGGTTCACCATATTTGCATGCAAAACAACAAGCTCAGCTGGTAAATGACGCATTAGCGATTGCAGCTGAACAATCAGGAGATTCTAAGTAATGGCAACCGAAATTAAAGCACCGGTATTCCCAGAGTCAGTTGCGGACGGTACGATCGCAACTTGGCACAAACAACCAGGTGAAGCAGTATCACGTGATGAAGTGATTTGCGATATTGAGACTGATAAAGTTGTTTTAGAAGTTGTTGCTCCTGCAGACGGTACACTTGCATCTATTATTAAAGGTGAAGGCGATACTGTTCTTTCAGCTGAAGTCATTGCACAGTTTGAAGAAGGTGCTGTTTCTGGCGCTACGCAAACTCAAGCAGTGCAGTCTGAAGAGAAAGTTGAACAAGCTGCTGCGCAAACTGAAGCGGGTAATGCGCCGATCGTTGAACGTCAACAAGTACAGGATCAGGCTCCAGCAGTGCGTAAAGCATTGACTGAATCTGGTGTTGCAGCAGCTGATGTTGCAGGTACAGGCCGTGGCGGTCGCATCACGAAAGAAGATGTGGCAAATCATCAGGCGAAACCGGCAGCACCTGCAGCGCAACCATTAAGCGTTGCAGTGGGCGAGCGTATCGAAAAACGTGTTCCTATGACTCGTCTTCGTAAGCGTGTTGCTGAACGTTTACTTGCAGCGACTCAAGAAACTGCAATGTTGACGACGTTCAACGAAGTGAACATGAAACCAATCATGGAAATGCGTGCTCAATACAAAGATGCATTCGAGAAGCGTCACGGTGCGCGTCTTGGCTTCATGTCATTCTTCGTTAAAGCAGCAACTGAAGCACTTAAACGCTATCCAGCGGTAAATGCTTCAATTGATGGCGATGACATCGTGTATCACGGTTACTACGACATTGGTGTTGCAGTTTCATCTGAGCGTGGTCTAGTGGTTCCTGTACTTCGTGATACAGACCGCATGAACTATGCTGAAGTTGAAAACGGCATCCGTGCATATGCTGGCAAGGCACGTGACGGTAAACTGGGTATCGAAGATATGACTGGCGGTACATTCACTATTACTAATGGTGGTACTTTCGGTTCATTGCTTTCTACACCAATTCTAAATACACCACAAACTGCGATTCTGGGTATGCATAAAATCCAGGAACGTCCGATGGCGGTGAATGGTCAAGTAGAAATCTTGCCAATGATGTACCTTGCACTGTCTTATGACCACCGTTTAATCGATGGTAAAGAAGCAGTCGGTTTCCTTGTAACAATAAAAGAATTGTTAGAAGAGCCAGCGCGTCTGATCCTTGATCTGTAATTTATTCATTAAAAATCTCCCCTAACCCCTCTTTAAAAAGAGGGGAAGATCCCCCTTTGGAAAAGGGGGATTAATAAGGGGGATTAGTTGGAGATAAACATGTCTCAATTCGATTTAGTCGTAATTGGTGGTGGCCCGGGCGGCTACGAAGCAGCAATTCGTGCAGCTCAACTTGGTTTTAAAGTTGCGTGTATCGAAAAACGTATTCATAAAGGTAAACCATCTTTAGGTGGTACTTGCTTAAACGTCGGTTGTATCCCGTCTAAAGCTTTACTTGATTCTTCACATCGTTATGAAGATACAGTTCAACATCTAGATGACCATGGTATTACGACTGGTGAAGTTAAATTCGATCTTTCTAAAATGCTGGCTCGTAAAGACAAAGTTGTAGATCAATTGACTGGCGGTATCGATCAGTTACTTAAAGGTAATGGCATCGAGTGGTTAAAAGGTACGGGTAAACTGCTTGCAGGTAAAAAAGTAGAATTTGTTTCTCACGAAGGTGAAACTCAAGTTTTAGAGCCTAAATATGTGATTCTTGCGACGGGTTCTGTACCAGTAAATATTCCAGTGGCTCCTGTAGATCAAGACTTAATTGTTGATTCTACTGGCGCGCTTGAATTCCCAGAAGTACCTAAGCGTTTAGGTGTAATTGGTGCGGGCGTGATCGGTCTTGAGCTTGGTTCTGTATGGCGTCGTCTTGGTGCTGAAGTTGTTGTATTTGAAGCAATGGATGCATTCTTACCAATGGCTGATAAAGCATTGGCAAAAGACTTCCAAAAACTGTTGACTAAGCAAGGTATGGATATCCGTATCGGTGCAAAAGTTGCAGGTACTGAAATCAATGGTCGTGAAGTAACGGTTAAATATAACCAAGCTGGTGAAGACAAAACTGAAACTTTCGATAAATTGATCGTTTGTGTCGGTCGTCGCGCATATGCTGAAGGTTTATTGGCTGATGATTCAGGCATTAAATTGACTGAACGCGGTTTGGTTGAAGTCAACGATTGGTGTGCAACTTCAGTTGAAGGCGTATACGCAATTGGTGACTTGGTACGTGGTCCAATGCTTGCGCATAAAGCAATGGAAGAAGGCGTAATGGCGGTTGAGCGTATTCACGGTCATGCTGCACAAGTGAACTATGACACCATTATTTCTGTAATTTACACACATCCGGAAGCGGCGTGGGTAGGTTTAACAGAACAGCAAGCGACTGAAAAAGGTCACGAAGTTAAAACGGGTCAATTCGGTTTTGCTGTGAACGGTCGTGCTTTAGCTGCGGGTGAAGGTGCCGGTTTCGTGAAGTTTGTTGCTGATGCAAAAACTGATCGTTTACTGGGTATGCACGTGATTGGACCTGCTGCGTCTGATATCGTACACCAAGGTATGATCGCACTTGAGTTCGTATCTTCAGTTGAAGATCTACAGTTGATGACTTTCGGTCACCCGACATTCTCTGAAGTGGTACATGAAGCTGCACTTGCGGTTGATGGTCGTGCGATTCACGCGATCCAACGTAAGCGTAAGTAATTCGAAAAAAGAGCGACTTAGGTCGCTCTTTTTACATTTCATGGTTGTTTTTATTGGAACAATCATCTAAAAATAAAGATAACGATTTTAAGAAATGCTGGTACTGCTTTGACGGACGTCTGGGTGCTAGTGGGTTATAACAAGGCAAAGAAGTAATAAAAGGTTATTCAATGAATTTACATGAGTATCAAGCAAAAGCGCTATTAAAAAAATATGGTATGCCTGTACAGGAAGGAATACTTGCCACCAATGCCGATGAAACGGTACATGCTTTCGAGCAGTTGGGTGGAAAGTTTGCAGTATTAAAAGCGCAGGTGCATGCGGGTGGCCGGGGTAAGGCTGGTGGGGTAAAAGTGGTAAAATCGGCTGCCGAGGCTGCTGAATATGCCAACCAGATTATTGGTTCACGCTTGGTGACTTACCAGACTGATGCCAATGGTCAGCCGGTCAATAGCATTTTAGTCTCTGAGGATGTTTATCCGGTTGAGCGCGAGCTGTACTTGGGCGCTGTGGTGGATCGCTCGACTCGCCGCATCACTTTTATGGCATCGACTGAGGGTGGTGTTGAAATTGAGAAAGTGGCCGAAGAAACCCCTGAAAAAATTATTAAAGTTGAAGTTGATCCTTTAGTCGGTCTAATGCCATTTCAGGCGCGTGAAGTTGCTTTTGCACTTAAACTCAAAGATGGACAAATCAATCAGTTTGTTAAAGTCATGACGGCTGCTTATCAGGCATTTGTAGATAATGATTTTGCACTTTTTGAAATCAATCCGTTGTCTGTGCGTGAAAATGGCGACATTCTGTGTGTTGATGCCAAAATCGGAATTGATTCGAATGCGCTGTACCGTTTGCCTGAAGTGGCCGCATTACGTGATAAGTCTCAAGAAAATGAACGTGAGTTAAAAGCGTCTGAGTTTGATCTAAACTATGTAGCGCTGGAAGGTAACATTGGTTGTATGGTCAATGGTGCCGGTCTTGCTATGGCAACCATGGATATTATTAAGCTTTATGGCGGTCAACCAGCCAACTTCCTGGATGTGGGTGGTGGTGCGACCAAAGAGCGCGTGATTGAAGCCTTTAAAATTATCCTGGCAGATACTTCTGTTCAAGGTGTATTGATTAATATTTTTGGTGGAATTGTACGTTGTGACATGATTGCTGAAGCAATTATTGCAGCGGTTCAGGAAGTAAATGTGACCGTTCCTGTGGTTGTTCGCCTTGAAGGCAATAATGCGGAACTGGGGGCAAAATTACTGGATGAATCAGGTTTGAAGTTGATTTCTGCGCATGGTCTTGCTGATGCTGCAGAAAAAATTGTTGCTGCTGTAAAAGCTTAAAGGGGTATTGATCATGAGCATATTAGTTAATAAAGACACTAAAGTATTGGTACAGGGCTTTACAGGCAAAAACGGCACATTCCATTCTGAACAGGCTTTGGCCTATGGTACCAAAGTTGTGGGTGGTGTAACCCCAGGTAAAGGTGGTCAAACCCATCTAGAATTGCCTGTATTTAATACCATGCGTGAAGCGGTGAAAGAAACGGGTGCAGATGCTTCGGTGATTTATGTTCCGGCACCCTTTGTACTGGATTCTATTGTTGAAGCGGTTGATTCTGGCATTGAGTTAATTGTGGTGATTACTGAAGGTGTACCGACCATCGATATGCTCAAAGCCAAGCGTTATCTGGAAACCAATGGTAATGGCACACGTCTGATCGGACCAAACTGTCCGGGTATTATTACGCCGGGTGAATGTAAGATCGGGATCATGCCGGGGCATATTCATCAGCCGGGTAAAATCGGGATCATTTCGCGTTCAGGCACATTGACGTATGAAGCCGTGGCACAAACCACAAAACTTGGTTTAGGTCAGTCGACCTGTATTGGTATTGGTGGAGATCCAATTCCGGGCATGAACCAGATTGACTGCTTGAAACTGTTCCAGGAAGATCCACAAACTGAAGCTATCATTATGATTGGTGAGATTGGCGGTACTGCGGAAGAAGAAGCTGCGGAATATATTCAATCGAATGTGACCAAGCCAGTTGTTGGTTATATTGCGGGTGTGACTGCACCTAAGGGCAAGCGTATGGGTCACGCAGGTGCGATTATTTCAGGTGGTAAGGGCACAGCAGAAGAAAAGTTTGCTGCCTTTGAGCGTGCGGGTATGGCTTATACACGTAGTCCTGCCGAACTCGGTTCAACCATGCTACAAGTGTTAAAAGATAAAGGTTTAGTATAATTGTAAATTTAAAGTTAATAAAATGCCCTCAATATTGTGGGCATTTTATTTTTAAAGTAGCTTAAAATAAAATAGAAATAAACCATTCTTGATGATCCTATTTAAAAAATTAAAAAGATTTTTGTAATAGATATTGTGAATTAAATCACATTTATCTTATTATAGGGTTAATAATTATACTAATTTGAGAAAAATAACATGATCAATAGAACAATGATCATTCCTCTAAGTTGTTTTACGATTCTTATTTCACAACCGTTTAATACTCTCTTGGCCCAAGATATAAGTCATAAACGTGAGCAAGCTACTAGTCTAATTTATCAGGGGAAAATAGAAGATGGTTTAGAAAAACTAAAAAATATGCTTAAGGAAAATCCATCTGACCAGAAACTTTTGGCTGACTATATTGTATTGAGTTATAACAATGCACGTTTTAGCAAAACAGATCTAAAATATCTGCAACAGATTAAACCGGCAGAATTTCCTGAATATGCCCAGATTAATTTGATTAAGGCTTTGCGAGACCAAAAAGAATTTGGGTTGGCTCAGTCTTATATTCAGCAGTTTGCCAAACAAAGACCGGCATCCTATTGGAATGTCTGGTCAGGGGTAATTTATGCAGAGTCTCAACAAAAGGATCGTGCCAAACATGCACTTTCTCTAGTCTCTATTGATGGACTTTCGGCAGATTATTTGAGTCTCACGGCATATGCTTACCGATTACTGGAGATGCCGGTTGAATCTTTAGCAATTGCAAAGCGTGCTGTTCAGGCCAATGCTAATAACGAATCACACTCACAATATGTATTGGCTCTGCTAGCCAATAGTGATTATTTTACTGCTGATCAATATATTAAAAATCAACGGTTAGATATTAATCAGCCTCAATTAAAGCATGTCCTTAAGCTGAATGAGTTTTCTCAATATACGCAACAAGCAATTCAGTATTATCAGGTGGCTCATCAGCAGGATCGAGGATATCAGGCCAATCTGAAACTGGACGAAATCTTGCAGGAGATGAGAGCTTATGAAACTCAACTGCCGGATGATATCGATATTCGACGCCGATTTTACTATAACTATATTTATGCATTAAGTTTCAGAAATTTATCTTCAGAAGCACTTCTACAAATTCCTAAAGCTGAGCAGCCTGTAAAGGCGATGCCACCTTATGTGCGTCAGGCATTGGCTGCTGCTTATTTAAGAGAGCGTCAACCTAAGCAGGCAGAATCACTTTATACATCCTTATTGTCTGAAAAAAATTATGCCGATTATGAGGTTTATGAAGGTTTGTATTACAGCTTGATCGAACAGGAGAAATTTCGTGAAGCAAATGACATTATTAACTTGATGGATCAGGTTTTGCCCACCTATCAATATAGTAATGCCAAAGGTGTAGACCGTACGACTCATAGTAACCGCTATGAATTTTATAATCTGAAAGGTCTAAATTATGCTTATCGCAATGAGTTAGATAAAGCAGAACACTATTTTGAAAATTTAGTCGATCATGCACCGAATCATGCGGTTTATTATAATAATCTTGCACAAGTACAACGTTGGCGTGAAAAACCTCAGCAGTCTGAACACACGCTTACCCAGTGGAATGGCGTCGAGCCGGTTACTCAGTTTACCCGTATTAATCATATGCAAAATGCCCAAGCCTTATCCGATATTCAGGAATGGCGTAAAACATATACTTTTCTGGCAGAGCATGAGCCAGATGATACTGGGGTAATTGAAAGTTCAAAATTTTTAGGAGACCGTGATCGGGCTACTATTCAGCACTCTAGCAGCTTTTCAAAGAGTGAAGCAGATAATCCTGATATCTTGGGGCGCTTACAAGGGTCACGTGAAGTAGAAAGCTGGACCCGACTGAACAGTCCCTGGTTTGCTGATAATTTCCGTGGTTTCGTTGATCACCGTTACCGTTGGGCTAAATATGATTTTGGTAAGTTGGATGATCAGCGTATAGGCGTAGGAGCGGAATGGCTATCCAAACGTAAACATGCCACGCTTTTAGTTTCACAAACAACGGATGGTGATCGTCTTGGTGCACAATTGGGTTGGTCGCATTGGTTGAATGATCATTGGAACTATATGCTGGATTATAACAGTCAGGCAGCGATTCCTTTGCAGGCTCAAGATGAGTTTGACGGAAAATCTTATTTAGTAAATTTGAATTGGCAAGCACACGAATCGCGAAAGGCGGGACTCAGTTATGTCTATACCGATATCAATGATGGTAATTTACGTCAGGAATTAAGTGCATATTTTAAACAGCAGATTTTTCAAGGACCGAAGCATCAGACGTTAGCGACTCTAAGTGGCTATTATGGAAAAAATGATGTGCTGGATGTGTCCTATTTTAATCCTGAACATAGCAACAGTTTTGAGTTAAATATTGAGCATAACTGGCTGACCTGGCGTCATTATGAGCGTAATTTTAATCAAAAGTTGAGTGCTACGATTGGGGCATATAATCAGAAAAACTATTCAACTGAGCCGATTTATAACTTGAGCTATCAGCATGAGTGGCAGTTATCAAGGACTTGGAAAATGGATTATGGAATTGGCTACAGTGTACATCCATATGACGGAAATGATGAAGAAAAACTATATGCCGTCTTTGGTTTTGAGGGGCGATTCTAATGAAAATATTAATCAAAACCTTAGTTGCAGTATGTCTTAATACGATGATGTACTTGCCAATTTGCACTCATGCAGAAGGTACTGCAATTGAATTAAAAGAAAATCAATTTGTTACTTTAACTTTTCATGATGTGCGTGATGATATTGCCAAAAGCGGTGACCGCGATGTATATGCCATCAGTACTAAAAATTTAGGGCAATATTTAGCTTGGATGAAAAAGGAAGGTTGGACAGCAATCCGGCTAGAGGATGTGTGGCAAGCTCGTCAGAAACAGTACTCTCTACCTGAAAAAGCTGTTTTATTGAGCTTTGATGACGGTGCATTAAGTAGTTATAGTCGAGTATTTCCGTTATTAAAGCAATTTAATGTGCCTGCCGTATTTGCTATTCCAACCAGTTGGATTAATGGAAACACCAAAGATGCGTATGAGGCTTATGGAGCTGGTAACCTAATGAATTGGAACCAGATGCGGGAAATGCAAGCGAGTGGCTTGGTCGAGTTTGTTTCCCATTCAGATAATATGCATCACGGTGTTTTGGCAAATCCACAAATGAATATGCAGCCAGCGGCAATTACTCGTATATATAGCCCTGCCACCAGAAATTATGAGTCGGATAAGGCTTATGCTGCACGCGTCATTGCTGATTTAAAAAAATCAAAACAGATTCTGGATCAGGAATTGAACATTAATACTCGGGCAATTTTCTGGCCTTATGGGGCAGTTACTCCAGAAGCGGAGGCTTTGGCGAGAACAGCCGGTTTACCTATGTCTTTCAGTTTGGGATCAATTTCTTCATTGGCTGATTCTGTAAAGACTTATCAACGTGCCTTGGTGATGCTGAATCCAACCCCTGAAATTTTGCGTGAAGAGAAAATTGATTTCTTAACCTACGCACGATCACCTAACAGAATGAAAAAAACCTTTTTACGATTGGACTTAAATGAGCTTGTGACACCAAGCTATAGCGAATCAGATCAAAAATTGGGACAGCTCCTTGATCAAATCAACGCCTTTAAAAGTAATGTATTGGTACTACGTACTGTCGCTGATTTAGATGGCGATGGTAAGATTGATGTCAGCTATTTTCCAAATCGTCAGTTAAAAATGCAGCAGGATTTGCTAAATCGTACAGTCTGGCAGGCACGTACCCGTAGTGCACATAAAGTCTATGCAGAATTACCTTTGACTCTGGAAACTGAACAAAAATATGATTTGGCCGAGCTGACTGGGGATTTGGTCAAGAATAACAGTTCAATCGAAGGCCTTATGATTGAAACTGGGCAAACACTGCGCTGTGCAATTGATCAGGCGATCTGGAGTGAAATATGTAAGACTAATCTACAGACTATTCTTAATATCAAAAACCGTACCAAGAATAAAGCCAGTTATTATGCCAATATCAGTCATAACTATCAGACCGCGTTAAAAATTAATGTGGGAGACAGCAAGTTACTCGGATTAAAATCATTAATTGGCAGGATTCCAGACCATGCGGATTTTCTTTATTTAACAGTTGATCCTGTAAAGGATCCACATAGCTTCAAAGCACTGTTGACTGCAATTCAGAGCTTATCTGTCGAGGAGCGGGAACACTTGATTGTAAGCCTGCCAGTGGATACTTCAATAAAATCCTGGAATATTTATCAACAAGCGTATGCTCAGCTTAAAGCGCATTCTATCCAAAAACTTGCAATAAATAATTATCAATTTAGTAATGCAAAAGCGGTACATCAACAACTCTATAAAACACTGAGTCTGAATGATAGTCCATTGACTTACCGTGACCCGTTTGTGCAAATCACACAGGAGAAAAGGTAATGGAATGGATTAATCAATTACAGCTGAGTGACCTTTACTTTGGCTTTGCTTTTTTCTATCCACTCTTTATGGCATGGTTATGGATTGCAGGTGGAATCTGGTTTTATCTGAAACATGAGATCAAACAACCCATTATTCCTGAACCTTCAAAACAGGGCTGTAGCATTATTATTCCTTGTTTTAATGAAGCAGAGCAGGTGCGAGATACCATTCGCTTTGCCATGCAAAGCCAATATCCAAATTTTGAGGTAATTGCAGTCAATGATGGCAGTACGGATGGTACAGGTAACATTCTGGATGAACTCGAAACCCAATATCCTCAGCTGAGAGTAGTACATCTGGCAGAAAACCAAGGCAAGGCCTATGCATTAAGATCAGGTACGATGGTTAGTCAGTTTGAATATCTGATTTGTATTGATGGAGATGCTTTGTTGCATCCTCATTCGGTATTATGGATGATGCATCATCTGATCAAGTTTCCACGTGTTGGTGCAGTGACTGGTAATCCCCGAATCATTAACCGTTCCAGTATACTGGGTAAAATTCAGGTTGGAGAGTTTTCTTCAATTATTGGTTTGATCAAGCGGGCACAACGAACCTACGGACGTATTTTTACGGTTTCCGGTGCGATTGTCGGCTTTCGTAAGACTGCGTTGAACCGGATCGGTTACTGGCGTGATGATATGATCACTGAAGATATTGACGTGTCTTGGCGGCTGCAGTTCGATCATTGGGACTTGCAATATGTACCCAAAGCTTTGTGCTATATATATATGCCTGAAACTTTTAAAGGGCTCTGGAAGCAGCGTTTACGTTGGGCACAAGGTGGAATTGAAGTGTTATTTGCCTATATTCCTAAAATATTTAAATGGCGCTTACGTCGAATGTGGCCGATTGCTATTGAATCAATTATTAGCGTGATATGGGCTTATTTCATGTTTGGGATCATTGTATTGTATGTGTATGGAGTGTTTATGCCGCTTCCCGGGGAGTGGGCGATTCAGACTTTATTGCCGCAATGGTATGGTGTGGTTTTAGGTATCACTTGTCTAATCCAGTTTTTTGTGAGCCTTTATATTGATAGGTACTATGACAAAGACCGTATGCTAAGAAATTACTTCTGGGTGATCTGGTATCCCTTATTCTTTTGGATGACTACCATGTTGACCACAGTAGTTGCACTTCCTAAAACTATATTTAAAAAACAACAACGTGCACGATGGGTAAGTCCTGACCGTGGATTTCGACCTGAGGAAGAAGACTATGAACAACGTTAAAAATGAAAGAATAATAACAGATCTATCTCAACTGGAATTGCCGGAATATATTGATAAACCAGAATATGTTCGCCATAAAACAGTGGGCTATAGTTTAATAGGTTTAGGGTGGATATGCTGGATGTGGCTATTTATGCCACTCCTTACCCTAGGTCTATGGTGGTTTGAAGGTAGGACAGCAATCCATCAATTAGCAGCTGATCCGGTTACTCATGGCAATACGACCCTAGGAGATATTGCTATTCTAGTGGCTTGCTTTATTGTCAGTTTGTTTATCTGGGCAAGTTATAACTGGATCCGTTTCAAGGGGAACGAACGCCGTACTGCGCCTAAAGAAGTTAAATTTGATGAATTAGCCGCTTCTTTTGAAATTAGCCCAGTTGCTATTCATACCTTAAGTTCTGCCAAAAATATTACTCTATATTATTCTATACAGGGGAAACTGGTGGAATTTAGCGTGAATGATCCACTTGAAATACCGACTTTATCTCCACTGCCGCAGGATGTGCTTGCGCAAAGTCATCGGGATAATACCCGATATGCTTAACCCCGTGTTGTTGCAAAAAGTGGATGGTTTGTACTAGTTCTGAGGTAGCGATCTTCTGATTGCTACGCCAGTCTGTGGCCTGTAATTCAAAAATGGTACGATCCAAATCTGGATCGTACTTTTTGGATTGCTGAATTAAGTCTAAATAAAATTGGTGATGGTCGCCTGCCTGTTCCATATAAGGCATGGCCATAATGGCATTGTAATTATAATATCTTAAAGTGCTGCTCACGGACTGGCTAAACCATTTTTCACTTTCCGGCTGTAAGACGATAGGCGCGTAAGTATTTCGTGCTGTTAGTAATTGAGGACGATAATGTTGTAACAGACGAGTGATTCCTGCAGCCAATTGATCAAGATAAGCTGTTTTGGCTGCTGCAAAAGCAGATTGCTGTGGATGCTGTGGCTCTTCCAGTAACTTCAAGTCATATCCCCATTGTTGATAGACTTGCCGTGCTACTACTGAAGCATCTTCAAAATCATTTAAGGTAATATCGTCGTGATATAGTACACCGTCTACAGCATTCTTCTGAATAAAGTCCTGAAAAATTTCTGCAATATATTTTAAATTCGTCGGGTCAAAGGGGGATAGCCGGATATAACCATGTGTTTTGTCCTGACTATGTTTAACATATTGTAGCTGATAGGATTTTGGTAGCTCCCAAGCTATTAAAGGCAGCCACGCATAGATCTGTTTGACCTGTGTATGTTGCCGGATCTGTTTTAGTAGTTCAGGAAATAAATTGGCCCGCATTGGAATATGCCGATTTTCAAAATAAACCAGATTAGCAGAACCATTGGCATCCGGATCAGCAAAAGCCTGTAAAAAAATAGTATTGGGCTGAATTTGTTGAATACGCTGGATCAAGGCTTGGATATTGGATTGTTGCTGTTGTTGGTCTGAATCAAAAATATAATCTAGGTCAATATGCATAATCCGCATCTGTTTAAGCTGCTTAGCCTTTTTAGTCTTAAACAATTTTTTTATATTTGTGGGTTGATTCAAATACGGCTCTATAATGACATTAATAGGATGAGAGGGAGAGTGAATTGCATTGGAATCTTCATGATTATTTGCACAGGCACTCATTGGAATACCTAGGCATGCCAAGAGGGTGAGTAGGAATTTTTTGTTATAGGTGGAAACTGAATAGTAGTAAGCCATTTTAGAATGCTACTTGAGACTATTAAGTTACTATAAGAATTTTTTTATAGAAGACCAAGTCTAGCAATCGATGAATCTCATAATTTCTGACGAACAGTCAATATCCAAATGGATGAAGTGAATCAGTATATGATGTCAAACATCATCGGCTTCAAATCTTAATAAAGAAATAGATAAGATATATAAGCGTATATTGAAAATTATCCCCGAATAGGTATTAAAAAGGCGGCCAATGACCGCTTTTTTGAGTAAGTAATATTAGGCAGATGTACCAGTTTTGGCTTTAAGGCTCTGAGTCATGCCGTTGATATCACCACCTTGAATACCAAGCTCACTCATCAGACTGTCAATAAGCGGTGCTTGGCTACGATAACGTAGGGCGCTATTCACTACCTGATCTGATAGAGCAACATTACCATTCTCATGATGGGCATCTGCCTGACAGGCACCGGTATGACCGCCATGTAGGCCATTCACTTGGAGAATCTTGATATCATCAATATTTTCCATTGGCTTGACACTTTCCCGGATAATTTCAGGCAAGTATTTCAGCATGGTCAGACGAATCTGCATTTCGACCTGTTCAGGTGACAGGACGTTATTGGCTTCATTGACCGCACGCGTACCTTCAGCATCCACCTGATACTGTTTTTCCATTGCCTGAGCCAGTAGGATTTTTGCATCCGCTTCACCCTTGGCTTTAAGGCGGACTTTTTCTGCTTCGGCTTCAGCCGCAATCCGCACAGCTTCTGCATCATCTGCTGCCGCCTGTTTGCCAGCTTCAGCAGCAACTGTAATTGCAATCGCATCTTTTTCAGCGTGTTCTTTGGCTGCGACCAGCTCAACTGCCTTTTGACGCTCTGCCTGCTGGATTTGACGTACGGTAATGACTTCTTCTTCCGCTTTTACCGCTTGTGCACGTGCCTGATCAGCTTGGGCTTTAGCTTCAGATTCAGCACGTGATTTTTCCGCAATAGCAATGGCGCGGTCCTGTTCAGCCAGTTCAATGGTTTTCTTTTGCTCGACCTGTGCTTTTTGAATCAGCTGAGCCTTTTGAATATTTTCATTTTCGACATCACGAGCGGCCAAAATACGCTTGAGTTCGACTTCTCGTTCAGCGGCAATTTGTGCTTCTTCTGCTTCACGTTTTTTGCCGGCTTCCTGAGCGGCAATTTCAGCCAGCTGTTCAGCACGGCGAATGGCAATTTCACGTTCTTGTTGCAGTTTGGCATATTCTTCTTCACGAATAATTTGCAGGCGCGCCTGTTCAGCTTCCAGATTTTTGGTTTTAATCGCCAGATCGGTATCCTGTTCAATATGGTTGCGCTTACGACGACGGTCTTCAATGGTTTCAGTGAGCTTGGTCAGACCTTCAGCATCAAACGCATTTTGCGGATTGAAGTATTTAAATCCGGTCTGATCCAGTCCAGTCAAGGAAACCGTTTCAAGCTCCAGACCATTTTTATGTAAATCTTCTGAAACGACTTGCTGAACTTTTTGCACGAAATCGACGCGTTTTTCATGCAGTTCTTCCATGGCCATTTCTGCCGCCACTGCGCGCAGTGAATCAACAAATTTACCTTCCACCAGATTTTTCAGTTCATTCGGTGACATGGTTTTTTGACCAAGGGTTTGTGCTGCGGTGGCAATTGAATCTGCGGTAGGCTTGACCCGTACATAGAATTCGGCCATGACATCGACCCGCATACGGTCACGGGTAATCAGTGCCTGATCATCAGCACGGCGGACTTCAAGACGTAGGGTGTTCATATTTACCGGAATAATTTCATGTAACACCGGAAGCACGATTGCGCCTCCACCTAAAATCACTTTTTCTCCACCCCAACCGGTACGCACAAAGGAAATTTCCTTGCTTGAACGACGGTATAGGCGTGCAATGATGAGACCGAAGGTCACCAGTGCCACAAAAATAATTCCCGTAATAATTAAAATATTATATAAATCAAATGTTAACATTGTTGTAAAGTCTCAATTGAGTGCTAGCTAAATAAAATTAAAGTGCAATGGCTTGAAAGCCGTTCTTGGTTTTGTGGGTTAGAACTACATTCTGACCTTGATTTAAAATTTGATTGTTTTCTGGTTCGACCAGCACATAATGAGTCTGGCCATGTTGATCTCGGACTTTGGCTTGGGCGGGAGAATTCACTTTGGCATCTCCCAGAATAATGGTCGCGGTACGTCCGATGAGTTCATCGCTATGAATCGCAGAGGTTTCATCTTGGGGCAGGAGCTTACTGGCGGCCATGGCAAGAAAGCGCACCAAAGGCATACACAGAAACAGGCAGGCCGGAGAAATCAGCCAGACACTGAAAAGTTGGCTGGTCAGGCGTTCAAATATGCCCTGAATCAATAAACCGCTCAAACCATAACTGGTCAGAAAAATAATCAGCCAGATAAATAAAGGCAGACGTCCCAGATATAACCAGTCAAATACTTTGCTGAAAACACCCGGAGACTGATCCGGGCTTATTTCTGGTTGCAGGGGATCTTCAGGTAAAAACTGTTCAAAGATATGCTGAGAGCCGCCGCCAAGCAGCAATAGAATACATTCTAGTGCTGCAAACATCAGCATTAGGCTCAGGCTAATACTAAATACGATATTGGATGGATGCGTAAACAGTTCCCACATTTTTTTTATCTCTATAATTATGTTTTTAGGAAAAGTATCTGAAAGTTTTTATTGATATAACGATAACAGTAATTGTTGATTTTGTATGTAAAAAAATAACAAAAAACCTTATAAACAAGGATTGAATATATTGATTATTTAATAATTATTAAACTATTAAAATTAATAATAAACTATAAGTTAAATGGATGTTTGAGCAAGTGATGTCATAGCGGCAATAGGAATTCTGAATAGCATGGCATTCTGTGTATGCTTGCCTGAGAAAGATATAGAGATACATCGACCTGAGTATCTCTAAATTTTTCTATTCAAGTCTAAAGCAGGGCAGTCTGAATCCGGACTTTCATATCTAAAGTCTGTTGCAGAATATAGTGTTGCATCCATTTGACCTGTTCGCCCATAGGATTGACCTTGACTGCAGTATTCAGGAAGTCGAGATTAGGCTGCTTGAAGAGCTGCTGTTGCAAGGTTTGCTCCAAAATCTGACTGTTGGTTGTCAAAGGTAATGCCACCAGATAGAACGCTTTAGGATAATTATAAAAGGCATATAATAAGTTAAAGGCTTTTTGATCACCTTTGAGGTTGCCAGCACCAATTTCGTAAGCTGCGTTCTGGTTACTATAAGTGACGCCGATTAGAAATTCCCAATGACCTTCTTGCAAACGCAGACCAAACTGTAATCCAATTTGATCCGCGGTCAGCTCGTGTTGCAGATAGATATTTAAAGGCTTGCCATCATCACTGAAAGGTTCTTGCAAGACCAAAATATGTTGCTGGTGCTGATAAATATAACCAGCAAGCTGGGCCTGTTCCAGACGGGTTTTTACAGTGGTGAGATCAAAAGCGCTATAGGGCATAAATGAAGTATATCAAGAGGGAGAATTGAGTCTTACTCTAGTAATTTTTTAACTATTTGAGAACCACTACTTTAGATTATTTTCCTAGGATTTTATTGGCTTAGCGACAGGGTAATATATAGCTATACCACACAATATCCTCGCTTGAATTGGGCAAATTATTGATTCATAAAAACTGATATTCATTATTGATGAATTTTTATATGAGCTTTTGATATATCAATATCATAAAACAAGCAATGGATAGGATAAGTAAATCACTATAATGAATATAAATTTTCAAAAGTGTCATAAGTACACGTTTTTCTAAGCTGGTGTTGTCCATGTCGTTAAATGAGGAAAGACTTACTCATCTTAAACAGCTTGAAGCTGAGAGTATTCATATCATCCGCGAAGTTGCTGCCGAGTTTGAAAATCCGGTCATGCTGTATTCGATTGGTAAAGATTCAGCGGTCATGCTGCATCTTGCGCTAAAAGCGTTCTACCCAGCAAAACTTCCATTTCCATTATTACATGTCGATACAGGCTGGAAGTTTAAAGACATGATCACTTTCCGGGACAATATGGCGAAAACCCATGGTTTCGATTTGATCGTGCATCAGAATAAAGAAGGGGTTG